>Ga0206117_100062_pt1 | contig 215754 bp, 151 predicted proteins | sample 3A5Ametagenome_FD_177997 | JGI IMG/M metagenome (GOLD analysis project Ga0206117, IMG submission 177997) | Enriched microbial communities from leaf-cutter ant dump, University of Wisconsin, Madison, United States - 3A5A | ecosystem: Environmental > Terrestrial > Nest > Insects nest > Nest dump... | reverse complement strand
ATCGGTCTTGGTGGCGCTGCTGGCGCGGGTCGCCAGGTAGCCTTCCACCACGCCCCAGGGGTTCTGCGCGGCCAGGCCGGTGATGCTGGTGGCGTCCAGTTGCAGGGCGCCCTGCTGCGGCTGCGCGATCAGCACGTAACCCGCGGCAGTGCGGGCGAAGCCGTAGCCGCTGCCGGCCAGAAGTTGGCGCAGCCCCTCCTCCGCGCCATAGCTGCCATGCAGGCCGGCACTGTGCAGCCCGGCCACCAGGCGCCCGTCCACCGCCAGGTCGATGCCGGCACGGGCGGCGAACTGGCTGAGCACATCACCCAGTGCCCCGGGGGCGATGTCGTACTGCGCCGCTGCGGGCTCGGCGTGGGCCTGCCAGGCCAGGCCCAGGGGCAGTGCGCAGGCCAGCTGGACGGCCAGCAGCAGGGGTTTGATCCGGGTGCGGATAGGTGGTTGCGGCATGGTGAAGCGTCTCCCTGTGTCGAGTTTCATTGTCATGAACCTCAACGGACCATCGGGAAAAAGACGAACCCCGCCGAACGACAATTTTTTCCCCGCCTCAATCCGCGCGCAGTTTCACCCGGGTCAGCCAGGGACTCAGCCGGGTGACCTCGATCGGCAGGCTGGCCTCCAGCAACTGCAGGGCGCGCTGCGGATCGTCCAGCGGCAGCGAGGCGAACACCTGGATCGACGCCAGCGCCTCGCGGTCGTAGCTGAGCACCCCGGCGTACTGCCGCTCCAGTTGCTCCAGCACCTGCGACAGGGGCAGGCCCCGCGCCAGCAGGCGGTGCTGCTGCCAGGCCTGGTCGAGCGACTGGGCGTCGATGGCTTGCACGCGGTCGAGGCCGTCGTGACGGATGCGCAGCTGTTGCCCGGCCACCACCAGCGCCTCGGCCGGCCCGTCGCTGGAACGGGCCAGGACCCTGGATTCGAGCATGCTCAGGTCGGTGGCGTCGCGTTGCTTGCTGACCAGGAAACGGGTGCCCAGGGCGCGAATGCGGCCGTCCCGGGTGACCACCTCGAACGGCCGCTGCGCATCGGCGGCCACCTCGACCCGGATCTCGCCACGCAGCAGGCGCACCTCGCGGCCCGACGCGGTGAAATGCAGGTCCACCGCACTGCCACCGGCCAGGACCAGGCGGCTGCCATCCTCCAGCCGGGCTTCACGCCATTGACCGGTGGCCGTGTCGAGGTCGGCGAACAGCAAGGCGCTCGGGTAGTGCTGCCAGCCGAGCCAGCCCGGCACCAGCAGCATCAGGCCGAGCCCCAGGGCCGCGCCGAAGCGCTTGTTGCGCCGGCTGCGCTGGCTGAAACGGATCTCGCCATCGATCAGCGCATGCAGCCGCCCCTCGCTGGCCGGCTGCTGGCGCATGTCGCGCAGGCCGGCGAGTAGTTGCTCCATGTCCTGAGCCGCCGCGGCATGGGCCGGGCCCTGCTGCTTCCAGTGCTGGTACTGGTGCTCGGCACGGGCGCGCTCTTCGGCATCGTCGGCACTGAGCAGCACCAGCCACTCGGCCGCCTGCCGGGCCAGGTCGTCGTGGTCGCTCATTGCGGGTCGCGCACGCTCTGGCAGTGCAGCAGCACCTGCACCAGGTGCTTCTGCACCATGCGCACGCTGATGCCCAGTTGCTCGGCCACCAGCGCCTGCGGCTGGCCTTCGAGGTAATGCAGGAGGAAGGCCTGGCGCGGCTTCGCCCCCAGGCCGTCGAGCAGGCGGCAGATCTGCTCCAGGGCATCGAGGGTTTCCCAGATCCGCTCGGCGCTCGGCGCCCCCGGATGCTCCAGCGCCAGCAGGCCCAGCTCTTCCAGGTAGGCCTTCTCCAGGCGCTGGCGACGGGCCCGGTCGATCAGCAGGTTGCGTGCGGTGGTGGCGATATAGCCACGGGACTTGCTTGCCAGCAGCAAGGCGTCGCGGGACGACAGGATGCGCAGGAAGGTGTCCTGGGCGACGTCCGCCGCGTTGTGCGCACAGCCGAGTTTCCTGCGCAGCCAGCCGTATACCCAGGCATGGTGTTCGCTGTAGACGTCGTGCATCAGCTTGTTGGAATCGGCCACGCTGGCAGGCTCGGGCAGGAATGGGGTTGAGAATTTATCTCATTCGTAACCGATTGTGAAAGCGGCAAAGTGGGAACGCGCTGGCGCCCCCACGAGGTTCAGAAGGAATATTTCGCCGTCAGGGTGAAGTTGCGCGGCTCGCCGTAGACATCGTAAGGACTCCACGAATTGTTCATCGCCAGCCCCTGGTAGTACTTCTTGTCGAAGACATTGTTGAAGTTGAGCTGGGTATCGATGTCCCGGCTGACCTTGTAGCCCGCCATCAGGCCCACCACTGCATAGGCCCCCTGCTCGATGTGGTAGCGACCGTAGGTCGACGAACTGCCCTTGTTGAAGATGCTGCTCTGGGCATACAGGTCGCCGCCGACGCGCCACTTGCTCAGCTCGCCCGGCAGGTGCCAGGTGGTGTTGAACTTGAACAGGTGGCGCGGGATGTCAGTATCGAACAGGCGCCCTTCCTTGTTCTGGTCGGCATCCTTCCTGTACTTGGCCTGGGCGAAGGTATAGCCGGCGCCGACCTGCCAGTCAGGCGTCAGCGCGCCGATCAGTTCCAGTTCCACGCCCTGGCTGCGCACCTTGCCGGCGGCCACGTAGCAATAGCTGCCCTCAGGCTGGCCGTTACAGACAGCGATGTCCTCCACTTCGACGGCACGGTTCAACTGGTCGGTCTGGAACAGCGTGGCACTGGCGGTCAGGGTACGGTCGAAGTACTCGCCCTTGATCCCCAGTTCGTAGTTCTTGCCGGTGATCGGCGTGAGCGTGCCGCCACTGGTGCTCTTCTCCCGTTGCGGCTTGAAGATGTCGGTGTAGCTGGCGTAGACCGAATGATTGTCGTCCAGGTCGTAGATCACCCCGCCGTAACGGGTGACCTTGCGCACGATGCGAACCCGCGGGTCGGCCTCCGAGGTGTGGTAGCTGTCGGTCTCGCTGTACAGCGCCAGCGAGTCGTACCAGTCCAGTCGCGCCCCGAGGATCAGCTTCAGCGGATCGGCGAGGTTCCAGCGGGTGGTCAGGTAGGCGCCTTCCTGGGTGGTCCGTTCCCGCTGGGTATAGAGGGCGGGGACCTGCGGGCGCGGCAGGCTGTTGGCGTTCCAGTGGTCGATACCGTCGATGCCCTTGACCAGGCTGCCACCGAGCACGTCGTCACGCACCTCGCGCTTGCTCGCCCCGAGCACCAGTTCGTGCTCGCGACCGAGCAGGCTGAACGGTCCGCTGGCGTAGGCGTCGTAGGAGGACTGGTCGTAGTCGTGGCGTTGCTTGAAGATGCGCTGCTGGTAGCTGGCGTAGTGCTCCAGCACCGCGCCCATCAGTTGGTAGTCCGACCAGCTCTTCGAGGCTGCCAGGTGCAGGCGCCAGTCGTTGTCCAGGCGCTGGTCCAGTTCGGCGAACAGGGTCTGGGTGTCGGTGTCCTGGTGGCCCCAGCTGTAGCCCAGGCTGGTCGAGCGCGACACGTCGAGGTGGCTGCCGTCGCGGTTGACCGGCAGCCCGCCCCAGTTGCTGTCGAGGTTGTCGTTCTGCTGGGTGAAGCCCAGGGTCAGGGTGGTGTTCTCGCCCAGGTCGGCCTCGCCGATGACATGGAACAGGCTGCGCTCCTTGCCGGTGTAGTCCTGGAAGCCCTGCTTGTCCTGGTAGACACCGACCATCCGCCCGCGCAGGCTGCCGCTGTCGTTCAGGGCGCCGGACAGGTCCAGCTCGCCGCGGTAGTTGTCCCAACTGCCGACACTGCCCTTGACGCTGCCCTGGAACTCACGGGTCGGGCGCTTGCGGACCATGTTGATCGCCGCCGAGGGCTCGCCGGAGCCCTGCATCATGCCGGTGGCGCCGCGCACCACTTCGACGCGATCGTACGGCGCCATGTCGACGTTGCTGACCCAGTCGGCGTTATAGGTGGTGGTCAGGCCGTCGAACATCAGGTTGGTGATGGGAAAACCGCGGGAGAAGAACTCGTTGTTGGTCGGGCGCGCGGCGCTGTTGCGCAGGCCCGGGGTGGCTTGCACCACCTGGTCGAGGGTACGCAGTTCCTGGTCGTCCATGCGCTGGCGGGTGATCACCGTGACCGCCTGGGGGGTCTCGCGCAGCGACAGCGGCAACTTGGTAGCGGTCTGCATCGCGCCGGTGGTGTAGGAGCCGGAATACTCGCTGACGCTGCCCAGGCCCTGCCCCTGGATCGCCGTCGCGCCCAGTTGCACGGTGCCGTCTTGCGCTTGCGGCACCAGCACATAGCCGCCGTCCCCCCCGGCGATCGCCTGCAGGCCAGTGCCCGCCAAGAGCACGGCGAAGCCTTGCTCGACGCTGTAGCTGCCGTTCAGCCCGCGGCTCCGCCTGCCCTGGGTCAAGCCGGGATCGAACGACAGCACGACGCCCGCTTCGCTGGCGAAGCGGTTGAGCACGCTGCCCAACGCTCCCGCGCCGATCGCGAAGGCATGAGGCGCCACCGTGCTGGCGGCCTGCGCCTGGCCGGTGCCAACAAGCACCGGAGCGAGACACAACGAGGCACTGAGCAGGGCCAGTTTGAACGGTAGTTTGCTGGCGGCGGTGAAGCGGTTGTACGACATGACGACTCCTGTTGCCCATGCGTTTTTCGTGAAGTTCTCCAGTGCAGTCGTGCAGTGCGGGCAAAACCGACAATGCCCGGCGAACTTTTTTTCAACCGCGGCAACAGCCCGCTCACAGCGATTGCCGAGTGGGGAACTTTTGCCTATATTGCGACCGATTCCCATTCACACCTGCCCGTCCATGTCACCTTCCAACCCCGTCGCAGCGCTCTATGCCCAACACCGTTCCTGGCTGGTCAACTGGTTGCGCCAGAGCACCGGCTGCTCGCAGCAGGCCGCCGATTTTGCCCAGGACACCTTCCTGCGCATTCTGCTGTCCGAACAGAAACGCCCGGTGGCGGCCGACCTGAAGGAACCGCGCAGTTTCCTCCTGACCATCGCCCGGCGGGTGATGATCGACAGCTTTCGTCGCCAGTCGGTGGAGCGCGCCTACCTGGAAGCCCTCGCCGAACAGCCCGAACGCTACGAGCTGTCACCGGAGGAACGCTGGGTGCTGCTGCAGACGCTGGAGGCCCTGGACCGCATGCTGGGCGGGCTGGGTGCGCGGGCCAAGGCGGCGTTCCTGCTGTCCCAGCTGCAAGGCCTGAGCTATCCGCAGATCGCCACGGAACTGGGGGTCTCGGTCAGTTCGGTGACCAAGTACATCGCCCGGGCCACCGAGCATTGCCTGCTGTTTGCCCTGGAGCACCAGGCGTGACCAGCCCTCGTGAACGCCAGGTGCTGCGCGAGGCAGCGCAGTGGTTCGCGCGCCTGGGCGCCAACCCGGACAGTGCCGACGTCCAGGCGCAATGGCTGGCCTGGCACCAGGCCGACCCGAGTCATCAATGGGCCTGGGAACGCCTCGACCTGCTGCACGCGCAGATGGACGGGGTCCCTCGGCCACTGGCGTATCGGGTACTGGACAAGCTGGCCCGACAGACGCCGGCGCTGCCGCGGCGAACCCTGCTCAAGGGCCTGCTGCTGGGCGCCGGCCTGGGTGCGGCAGGTTGGCAGGGCTATCGTCGGTCACCGACCTGGCTGGCCGACCTGCACACCGCCACGGGCGAGCGGCGCGAGGAAACCCTCGCCGATGGCAGCCGACTGCTGCTGGATACCGCCTCGGCGGTAGACCTGGCCTTCGACGCCAGCACCCGCCTGCTGATCCTGCGCGCCGGGGCAATCCAGTTGACCACCGCCAGCGACCCGCGCCCGTTGATCGTGCGCAGTGCCCAGGGTGATCTGCGCGCCCTGGGCACCCGCTTCAGCGTGCGCCAGGAACAGGGCAGCACCCGCTTGAGCGTGTTCCAGCACGCCGTGGCAGTAAGCCCCGTGCACGCCACCGGGCCGCAACGGATCGTCGAGGCCGGGCAAGGCCTGACGTTCGACGATCGCTCCAGCAGCCCCGTCGAGTCCCTGGCCGTCGACGCCGACAGCTGGACCCGCGGCCGCCTGCAAGTGGATGGCTGGCGGCTCGACCGGTTGCTGGCCGAACTGCAACGCTATCGCAGCGGCTACCTGGGCTGTGCGGACGATATCGGCGGGTTGCGGGTATCCGGCAGCTACCCGCTGGACGATATCGACATGGCCCTGGGCGTGATCGCCCGCGCCCTGCCCATCAGGGTCGAACGCTATACCCGCTACTGGACAAGGCTGGTGGCGGCGCGCTGAACCCCTGCGATGCCACTGGCGCGAGCGCCGTCGAGGGTCTTAACTGCTGGACTCGTTCCCCTGACCAAGGAAGGTGCCCCATGAGTACGCCAGCGGCCGGAAAACTCAGCGTCGGCGCCCTGACCGCCCTGGTGGTCGGCTCGATGATCGGCGCCGGGATCTTCTCCCTGCCGGCCACCTTCGGCCGCGCCAGCGGCGGCTTCGGCGCGATCATCGCCTGGCTGATCGCCGGCGCCGGCATGCTCATGCTGGCCTTCGTCTTCCAGACCCTGGCGCAGCGCAGGCCGGACCTCGACTCGGGGATCTACGCCTACGCCAGCGCCGGCTTCGGCAACTACCTGGGCTTCGTCTCGGCCTTCGGCTTCTGGGCCGGGACCTGCATCGGCAACGTCTCCTACTTCATCCTGATCAAATCGACCCTGGGTGCGTTCTTCCCGGTGTTCGGCGATGGCAACACGGTGATCGCCATCGTCGTCTCCTCGCTGCTGCTGTGGGGCTTCCACTGCCTGGTCCTGCGCGGGGTGCAGGAAGCCGCGGTGATCAACAGCATCGCCACGGTGGCGAAGATGATCCCGATCCTGGTGTTCGTCATCGTGGTGGCGGTGGCCTTCGACCGCGAACTGTTCGTCCTCAACTTCTGGGGTGGCGTCGCGGCGATCAGCCCCGATCCCGACCTCGCCCACCTCGACGACTACGGCCGGGTCGGCCATGCCGCCGCCGAGCTGGTGCGGGTGCCGCAGGAGTCGCTGTTCGAGCAGGTGCGCAGCACCATGCTGGTGACGGTGTTCGTGTTCCTCGGCATCGAGGGGGCCAGCGTGTACTCGCGCCATGCGCGCAACCCCCGGGATGTGGGGGTCGCCACGGTGCTCGGCTTCGTCGGCGTGCTGTGCCTGCTGATCCTGATCACTCTGCTCAGCTATGGCGTGCTGCTGCGCCCGGAACTGGCAGCGCTGCGCCAGCCGTCCATGGCCGGAGTGCTGGAGCTCATCGTCGGGCGCTGGGGGGCGATCTTCATCAGCATCGGCCTGATCGTCTCGGTGCTGGGTGCCTTCCTGTCCTGGACCCTGCTGGCCTGCGAGGTGCTGCATGCCGCTGCCGAGGACCAGGCCATGCCCCGGCTGCTGACCCGGGAAAACGCCCAGGGCGTGCCGAGCGCCGCGTTGTGGCTGACCAGCCTGTTCGTGCAGTTGTTCCTGATCCTGACCTTCTTCACCGAGGCCGCCTTCACCCTGGCGCTGGAACTGACCAGTTCGCTGACCCTGGTGCCCTACCTGCTGGTGGCGGCCTACGCGGTGAAGCTGGCGCGCAGTGGCGAGACCTGTGAGGACGGGGTCGGGCGCCGCAAGGACCTGCTGATCGCCGTGCTGGCCACGGCCTACGCCGTGCTGATGGTGTTCGCCGGCGGGCTGAAGTACCTGCTGCTGTCGGCGCTGATCTATGCCCCGGGAACCCTGCTGTACCTGCAGGCACGCCGTGAACAGGGTCTGGCGGCATTCAACGGGCGCGAGCGGGTGGTGTTCGCCGTGGTGCTGCTGGGGGCGGTCGTGGCGCTGGCGGGGTTGCTGGGTGGATGGATCCTCCTGTAGGCGGCCAGGCAGCCAGCCGCCGCCAGGCCTTGCTGGCGGACCGTCCCCCGGCCGGACGCGTCACTGCCCCTCGACAGCCGCCGGCTGCTGCTCCGGCTCCAGCGACTGCGGCACATGCAGGCTCTGCGTCGCCCGTTCGGCGCGCAGGATCGACCAGGCCAGTCCACTGCGTGTCGAGGGCTCGAACGCCACCCACTTGAACAGCGCCCGACGTACCAGGCGGTCGCTGTCCGCGTCGATCACCTCGGTGAGCAGGCTTTCCGGCGCCGGGTTCGACGAGTGGGCGCTGCACCAGGATTGCTGGCTGCCCGGGTCGGTGGCGATCAGCGAGTACATCGCCTCGGGCGCCGGCAGGCTGGAGCGCGCCTTGAGTGGCACGTACAGGCGTGCCGGGTCTTCCTTGGGCGCCGACCGGAACTCCAGCACCAGGGTGTCACCGGCCTGCGCTGCCTGCCCCGCCGCGCTGCGCAGAGCGGCGATCGGCAGGGTGAAAAAGCGATTCGGCGCGAGGGCCACGCTGTCCAGCGGCTCGCCGCCCAACTCGAAGCGCAGGCGCACCGCCGAACCGCCCTCGCGGGGGCTGAGCAGCGCGATCAACTGGTAGTCGTCGCTCGCCGATGTCCGCACCCGCAGCACCACGCTCTCATCGGCCGTCGTGCTCGGCCGGTCGATCCAGGCCTTGAACGGCGGCTGCGCATTCTTCGGACCTGGCACGCTCAGCGGGTCGATCCGCGAGAGGCGGGCATCGAACGCCGGGTCGGCGAAGAAGATCGTGCGGCGTTGCAGCGGCAACGGGTAGACCGCCTGCTGTGGCACCCAGACCGGCAGGACCAGGCTGCGCAGGGCCGCCGGGGCCAGGGTCGGTGCGCCCTCACGTTTGCCGAGCGATACCGGCTCCCGGCTCGGGCCACCTGGCGTCGGCACGAACGAGCACTCGAAGACCCAGTCGCCGCCCTCGATCTGCTCGCCGCCAGCGGGCGCGAACAGCAGGCGATCGCTGGCCACGTCCTTTTTCAGCGGCAAGGCTTCTATCCACGCGAAATCGATGCGCCGGCTGCCTTGGCGCAAGCCGCAGCGCAGGCTGCCATCGGCTTGCGCAGTGCGTAGCAGGCCGAGCAGCCAGAATCCCGGGTTCGCCAGTATCCTTTCCCCCTCGTACACCACGCATTGCACCTCCAGCGCGCCGCGCCAGGTCGGCGGCTGGCCGGCAGCCCCCGGGAGCAGGCCATGGGCACGCGGATTGCCGACGAACAGGCAGTGCCGGGGAATGTCCGGCGTCGTCGCTGACAACGGGCCGGGGATCATGTCCCAGGCGCCGACGAAGCTCAGGCAGGTGCGCCCGGGCAGCCCATACCAGGCCAGCGGACGCCGCCAGCCGTGCGGTTCGCCGAGATTTTCCGCAAGCGCCAGGGGCCGTGGCCGACGCAGGGTGCGCTGGCTCGCCGGTCCGCCCTGGGCCGGGATCAGGTCGCCCGTGGCACTGCCGATGCCCCGCAGGATCCGCGCACCGATGCCGACGAAGGCACCGGCACGCCCGGCGAAGTCCAGGCTGGCCGCTGCAGCGGGCAACCAGGTCTGCACGACCGGCGAGCGTTCTGCCGTCAGGTTGGGGTCCAGTCGCACCAGCGCGGCGGCAATCGCCGTCGCCGCCGGCAGCAGCGGCCGCGTGCCGAGGCGCTCGCGCGGCCAGGGCGCGGCGCCGGTGCGTGGCTCCGCGGTCTCGGCGAAGGCCACGTCGTTCCACTCCTGCAGCCACACCGTGTGCTCCTCCACCTGCCCGGCCTCGGCCAGGGCCAATGGCACGCCGCTGGCCTGCCGGGCCTGCAGCTGGCCCCGTACCCCGGCCAGCGCCAGCGGCGCGGGACAGGTTCGGGCCTCCCTGGGTAGGGCACTCAGCAGACTATCGACAGCCTTCAGCCCCTGCGGCCAGGTCAGGTGGCCGTCCGGCCCCTTGGCGTTACCGTCGCGCAGCGGGCGCACGGCGAACGCCAGCGGGTCGCGGTCCGCTGCCGGCAGTTCCAGGCAGCGGTAGCTCACGTGCCACGCCTCGACCTCGCGCTGCACGACGAACAGCGGTTCGGCCAGCCGGGCCAGGGCCAGGCCGAGCAAGTGCTTGTCGTCGCCGACGGCCAGGTCGCTGGCGGACAGGGGCACGGCGACCACGGCACTGGCGCTGCCGGCCAGCAGGTCGCTGCGGCGACCGCTCGGCAGATCCTGCCCGGTCGCCAGCGATGCCTGCAGACGTACCAGGCTGACATCGACGTCCATGGCCTGTGACGGAACATCCAGGCTGCGCTGCCGCACCGGCGTCCTGACCAGCACCGATACGGCCTGCCACGAGCGCCTGCCCTCGCGCAGCAAGGCCGCCAGCATCAACGCCGCGCGCGGGTAGGCGAACGGCAATGCGGACGGCGCTCCCGAGGCTGGCGTCGCCCCCGGACGCTGCAACTGCTCGACATGCCAGTTGTCCAGCACGTTCGCGCCCTGCGCGCCGAACCAGCTCGCCGCCAGGCTGGCGCCGCTGGTGGTGGTGTTCGCCAGCAGGTTGCGGGCGAACGGCAGGTCCCGTTGCGGCACTACGCGCACAAGCCCGCCCGCCGGGATGACCTGCTCTTCGTCCAGACGGACCCGCTGCGGCTGGATATCGTGACGCACCATTTCCAGCTTCGTGCCATTGCCGACAGTGCCCAGGACCCGGACCAGGGCCGGCGCGGGCACATCGTCCAGGACACCGAGGAACGGCAGGTGCAGCAACAGGCTCTCGCGCGCCTCCGGCGCGGCGCACAGCAAGGTACTGCCAGCCAGCAGGATGCACTGGTCCTCCGGCATCTGCCGCAGTGCCGCGACCACCGTCGGCGACAGCAGGCCGGCATGGCCCTGGTCGGCGCGACGTACGCCCGGGCGGATGAAGTCCGCCGTCGGAGTGTTGCGCCCCATGTAGCCAGGGACGAAGACGAACCCGGCGGACCGGGCGGTTTTTCCTGGCTCGACCAGCTGGACGCTCCAGGTGCTTTCCAGGCGCTCGGCCAGGGCACCGGGGTGCCAGAACTCCAGGGTGGTCAGACCACGCACCTCGACCGAAGTCTTGCCGGCATCCAGCAAGTGAGTGCTTTCCACCAGCCAGCGGGCCACAGGTCCTTTGCCCCCGCCCGGTCGCAGGCCCTTGCCGGCCGAAGCCTGGACGAAACCGCTGGCGTCGAGCAGATGCTCGCAGAACAGGAACTGCGCGACATGGGCGATCTGCGGCGGGGTCTTGAAGTCGATGACCTGGCTGTCGAGGCCGGCATCGAGCTTGACGGCCTCCAGGTTCGGCCAGCCGATCAGGCTGGTGCGCTGCCAATTGCCATCCAGGCGCAAGGTGTCGCTGGCGCTGTCCTGCGCCCGGTGCAGCAGGTGGGTGATCTGCAGTTCGGCAACGCTGAACAGCAGCTCGACGACGCCGCTGCGCAGCTCAAGGCCGCCGTTCCTGCCAGCAGCGATCGACAGGCAGACCGCACCAGCGATGAACCGTGCCGGCGCATGGCCTGGGAATACGGTGACCGGGTCGCTGTCCTCACTGGCACGGGTCAGCACGCACACACCGCGTCCGGCATTGAGTTGAGCCTGCATGTTCAGGGCGTTGCCGAACCAGTTCAGGGTGGCGCTGCCTGGGCCGGCGTCCAGCAGGCAATACAGGCCTTCACGCAGGTCGATGCGCAATTGCAGATCGCTCAGGCGCCCCTTGCTCAGGTCCAGGGTCGCTTTACTGACCTGGGCCTGGTACTGCTTCGCGGTGACCGTCACCTCGAACTCGGCCTTGGGCACTCCGATATCCAGTGATTTCCCCCCCGGATAGGCGACCACACAGTCCTGGCCGAGTACCCGGACCTGCAGGCGGGCGTTGTCGAGCACCAGCCGGCCGTTTGCAACGCGCAGGTCGCCGCTCAACTGCGGGGCACCGTCGAACAGCCCGCCATCAGCCTGCAGGTCGAGGTCCCAGGTGATCCGGGCGGCGCCGATCCCGGCGATCACCAGGCCATCCGTGCCGGCCTTGCGCTGCAGGGCGATACGCACGCGACGCACGCTGTCAGCCGCCAGGACCGGGTTGTCGGCGCCCAGCACCAGGGTACCCTCGACCGTCACCTGTTCGATGCCCAACTGCGCGGTCGTGAGTTGCACCCCTGCCAGCGCCACGGGCAGAAAGCGCAGGCCTGCACCCAGGGCCAGGGGCGCGATGCCCGCCGGCCGCTGCGGATCATGCTCGAACAGCGACCAGCTCCAGTGCTGGCGGACCCGCCAGGCCAGACCCGTGTCGGCATCCTCGGCCAGCAGGCGGCCCTCGCTCATCGGCAGGTCGCTGAAGGCCAGCCACCAGGCCGTGCCGTCCAGACCGGTGACCTTCAGCGGCTGCGCGGTGGAGACCTGGGTCAGGGTCTTGCCCCGCGTCACCAGGGAACGCAGGCGCAGTTCACCGCGGTCCGCCACCTCGCTCCAGCTCACGCCGCGGCCATCCTCGATCCACGCACCGCTCTGCTGCTCCGGCAGTGACCAGCCGGGCAACGGTCCGCCCTTGGGCCCTTCCAGCAAGGCATCGCCGCTCAGCTCAGCGTCCAAGGCTTTGCCGACGAAGCGCACGCTGCCCATGCGCAGGTCGCCACCGCCGGAAACGATCGTTGCGTCGTATTCGGCCTTCGCATCAACGGGGTGGCCGGGATGGAAGTCCTCCAGGCTGACCGCCTTTCCGACCGCGGGTGCCTGGAACATCTTGCTGTCCAGCGTCGCCGCCGCCTGACGCAGGCGCTGGTCGTCACGCCAGGCCCGGGCCTGGGCAGCATCGTCCAGCGCGGTGACCACGCTCGCGGGCGGCGGCACGCTGCCGTCGGGCAGCGGCAGGACCGCCCGGGCATGGCTCTCGTCCCACAACGGCAGGGTGTAGTGCCCGGTTGCCCGGTAGTCCTGCACCGACACCGGATGCAGCTCCAGGCCCGGCAGGCTCAGTGCCGCCAGGCTGGCCACGGGAAACGCCGCGCCGGCGAGGTCGCTGGAGGCCGGCTTGCAACCGGCCAGGGTCTTGTCCGACAAGCGCGCGGCCAGGTCCTGTGGCGCCAGCAGTTGCAGCGGCGCCGTGCTGTCGAAGGGCAGCAAGGCACGACTGGCATGGGGACGGGTGGACCGCGGATCGGAGCGGGTCAGCGCCATCAGTTGCACGCAGGGCAGGCTTGGATGACGCAGCCAGAGGCGCTTGCGAGCGGCAGCCGGGGCGGTGAAGTCCGGGTTGAGCGTGAGTGTCAGCGTGTCCTCCAGCCGGGGCTGCAACGCCTGTCGGCTCATCGCGTTCCAGTCGTCGCCGACGCGCGTCGGTGCGCGGAGCTTGAGCGCGCCCAGGGTCAGCGGCACGCGCGGGCTGCCAGGGGCGCACTTGCGCAGCAGAACATCGAAGAACGCACCGGGGACATCGCTGACCTGGGGCAGGCCGTCATGCTCGTCCGGGCGGGTCGCCGCCAGCCAGAGCAGCCCGCGCACGCTCATGGCGAACCTGCCGAGGGTCACGCTGGCCTTGGTCAGCGTCGCTTTGCCGCCCGGCGCAGCAGCCTGCTTGAAGGCCAGTTCCACCACGCAGTCGGCCGGCTCGTCCAGTTGCACGCTCCAGGGTGCGACGCTGGGCACCGCGTCCTCGCTGACGAACTCGCTGCGACGTGTGCCGAGCCAGAAACTGCCCTGGGCGTCCGCGCTATCGCCGGGCGGGATCGCCTCGGGCAGACCGGGCAATGCATCGATGGGCACCTGCAACCAGCCATCGCGCAAGGGGATGAAGCCACTGAGCGGGGCATCCGCGGGCGTCTGCCGGGCGTAGGCCGCATCCAGCCGTTCGCGCAGGGCGAGCGGATCGTGGACCAGGCCAAGGTCGTCGAAGTCGAGGCTCTCCTTTTCTCCATCCCAGACATAGCGAGCGGTGTCGCCGGCAGGCGTGGCGCTCTTCGGGGTGGCCAGCGTCAAGGTCGACGGGGTGAGGGTCAGGTGCATGCCACGAGTCAGGCGCAGGACCTGACGGGGCGGCAGTATCCGGCTTTCCAGCGGCTGGTCGGCGAGGGTCAGTTGCACCAGGCCCGAGGGCAGTTCCACGTTCTGCCAGTTGACCTCGATCAACGTGCCGTTGCGCTTGGCACTCCACTCCAGCGCCGGCAACTGGCCGTCCAGCTGGAACCCCAGGCGCAACCAGGCGGTGTCGCAACTGGCTGCGGCGATCTGGTCGAGCCGTTGCCACTGCCGCAACCAGGCCGCGCGACTGTCTTCGGACTGCTGAGCGAGGAACACGATCCGCGGTTGGCCCTGGCGCAGTTCCAGGCGGACCCGGGTGCGCACTATGTTCGTACCGTCGAGGCGAACGTTTGCGGTATAGAGAATGCCGCCGGGCGTCAGCTCGACAAGGTCCTTGTCGTCCAACCCGGGCAGGAGATCGCGCAGTGCCGAAGCACTCGTCGCAGCGAGTGGAATCGACGCACCTTCGAGCCGGTAGGACGGGACGACATTGTTCTGCTGTTCGTCCGGCTCACTGTCGCGATAGTCCGGGTGCTCCCAGAACGGGCTCAGCAGCACCCGGCAAGCGTCGGCCAGCGTGACCGACGCGGTCAGGCCAAGCACATGCATCTGCAGCGCCTGGCCATCCTTGTCCGCAGGGGCCAGAAGCAGGTCCAGCAGCAGCGGGTCGAAAAAGCGGGCGAAACGAACTGGCTGGACATACTTCAGGTAGCGCGGGACCGCACGCAGGTGCAGGACTCGCAAGGCATGCGACCCCGGAGTGCCACTGCCCAGGGCGCCCTTGAGCGGCAAGCGCGGGGTGTAACCCTCCAGTTCCCAGAGCGCCTGGTCGGACGCCTTGCGATGGTACTGCCCGATGATCCGCACCCGGCCCAGGGAGGTCACGCGGTTATCGATGGTCATGCTCGCTGTCCTCTATGGCTGGGGGTCACGGTTGCACCTTGATCGCAGGCAGTTCCAGGGCGATGGCGTCGCCACGGGTGGCGCGGATCACCAGGGTCTCGACGCTCCACAGGCGCTGGTGCTGCGCCTGCTGGCGGCGGTCGAGGGCGGCCCGCAGGGACGGGTTGCGCTTTTTCGCGCCGGCGTACCACGCCGGGCTCGACAGTTCGGGGACCAGCGGCAGGCTCCATGACTTTTCCAGCCAGCCGTCGTGTCCGGGTACCGGCAGGTCCGTGGTCCAGGGCAGTTGCAACCGATAAGGCTGGAGCGGCCAGTTCTCGGCGTCCTTGAGCGTATCGTCGAGATGCTTGGCAATGACCTGCGCCAGCGCACCGCCCAGCGGATTGCTGCTTCGACGCAGGCGATTCAGCCAGCGCTTGAGCAGACTGACCTGCTCCGCGCGCTGCTCGGCCAGGTCCGGGCGCACCAGTCTCAGTTGCCACAGGCCGAACCGGGTGAACGCGGCCTGGTCCTCAAGGTCCTCGGCCGCTGGCGCCATGATCGACTTCAAGGCGCTCCACAGCTCTGCACCAAGGTCGAGGCGCTGCGCCGGCTCGAACCCTTCAAGCAGCTGGCCGAGCCAGGCGGCACTCCAGCCGCCCGCCACGCGCAGCTGCTCGCCTCGCAACAGCGGACTGCCCCGCAGTGCATCCTTCACTTGCGGAGGCACGGCAAGCGCCCGCGACAGGGGGGACAGGCAGATCGTCAGCGACCAGTTCGACGCGTCATCGTCCGGCTCCAAAAGGCATTGCACATCCCAGTCAGGGGCAATGCCCAGCACCTGCAACACCCGTCCTTCGCCACTGCCACGGAAGATCCGCGCCAGTGCGGTCACCGTGCGTTGAGGACGCAACTCGCTGCCTGGCGTGTGCAACTCCAGGTCGTAGATCACTTGCGGATCCGGCAGTTGCGCGACCGTATCGTTCCACAACGCCAGGGTATCGGCAGTAGTGGTGTCGCGATAACGCAGGGCCGGCAAGCTCAATCGATAGTGCGCGTAGTGCAGCGACTCGCCATCGAGTTGCATCGTCGGCGTCAGCAGCGAGTCGCTTCCCGGCACCCGCCAGGGATGTCCGTCGCCAAGCCGCTGCTTGCCGTTCTCGATCCCGACCAGGCTGGCATGCGCCTCCGGCAGGTAGGCCGCCGTCACCTGGGCCACTGCGGTACCCGCCGCCACACTGGCCTGCAGGGTATGCCGGTACCAGTGCGGCAGGTTGCGTACCACCCGCACCCGGCTGCGCGCCGGCGCATCGCCAGGCCATTGCCGGGTCGCCAGGCGAGCGAGCAGTTCCTGGTCGTCGGCGAAGGCCCCCGGGTCGGTTACACCGGGCGTCTCGTCCTGGTACTCCCCCGCCCAGCGGTGATCCACGGTGTGCAGGCCGAACTGCCAGAGCACCCCCGTCTGCGACAGGCTGCGGGCCAGGGCGGGGTTGTCCTCGTCGAGCACCTGCTCGGCGTGTTGCGGCAGCAGGAAGGCCATGTGCGTGCCCGGAATGCTGCCAGCACGCCGGTAACCCTTGGCGAGCAGCTTCGCGCGCGTCTGCTTGTCGGCTGGCCAGGGGATGAATGCCTCCCCTCTCTGCCCCCACTCGGTATCGCCCAGCCGCCCCAGCACCTGCACCGCCTGCGGCAACAGCGGCGCGGTGCGTTCGAGGGTCGCGACGGCCTGCGCCGACCTGGCGATGACCTGGCACAGGTCGTCTGCCAGGACGGCCGGCGTCTCGTCGAGGACCCCGCAATCGCGCAGCAGATTGGCATAGCGCCACTGCGGCAGCACGGCAAAGGCCAGGCGGTGGGCGTAGCCGTCCGCCTGTGTCAGATCGACCCGCAGCCGGCCAAGTGCATCGGCGGCCACCTGCACCGGTTCGGTCTGCTCCACGGCGCCAAAGGCGAACCCCGGCAACTCGCCGCCACGTTCCGAGGCGAGGTCGAGGAAATGCCGGCTCCATTGCAACCAGGCGTCGCGGTTGGCGAAGTCCGGGTTTTTCTCCGACTCGTCCGCCACGTTCATCGCCACGCACCAGTTGTGCCAGAACGCCAGCCAGCCCGTCTCCGGCAATGCCTTGCGCAGCAGCGGTCGCATCGAGATGCGCACCATCGCCAGGGCATCGTCCTGCCAGTCCGCGTCCGCCGGGTCACTCACGAAGCTCCCAGTCCTGTCGGCAAGCCGTTCGAAACCGGTGCGCCGGGTCATGGCTCCCGGCTTGAGCAGGTATTCCACGAAGAGGAACCGGCCGAGATCCGAGCAGACGGCCCGTGCCGCCTCGACCCCTGCGCGTATGCGCCGATGCAGTTGCTCAGGCGCCAGGAAACGGTCGGCAACGGTATCGAACAGGCGCACCGTCACCCCCAGCCCGAGCCGGTCCAGGGCGCTCCAGCCCCAGGGGTCGGCGGCCGCGCCGGTGACCGAGAGGAACTCGCCCAGGGTCTGCGCACGCAGCGTCGGCACCGGGCGTCGGTCCACTTCCAGCAAGGGACCACCAGCATCGTCGCGGCGAGCATGGCTCAGCACTTCTTCCAGCAGGGGATGCAGGTCGCGCTCGAAGCCCATGGCGACCTGCTCCGGCGCCTGACTGACGACCGCCGCCGTGCCGTGGCCCCACATCGGCTGCAGGACCAGGGTCCAGTCGCTGCGATCGGCGCGGGACCACGCGGTACTGCCGCTGGTCGAAGCGAGCACGCTGCGCAGCACCTGGCGCAGCTCCCCGGCCTTGTCGAACGGCCCGGTCAGGCGCCCCTCCTGCAACGACCAGCCTGCGAGCGGCTCGGCCAGGCCGAATGACCAGGCCTGCGCGGTCAGCAACGGGTGGATCAGGCTGAGCTGGATGCAATCCGGGGCCCGTCCCAGCAAGGCCTTGATCAGTTCCGAGGCAGGCTCCGGCAGCAGGCGCCGGCGGATCGGCAGAGCCGGCCATTCGAGCCAGTCGTCGTTCTCGACGAAACTGCCCGGCAGGCCTAGGCGCTGCGCAGCCTGGCGTGGATAGCGCATCTTCCAGTTGCGCGGCTCACCCACCTCCCCCGGCACCAGCGCGGCCTGTTCATCGCGCAACAGACGCACTTCGCCGCACCGTCGGGCCTGCCGCCAGGACACCGCAGCGGTCGGATCGAGGCCATCGTCCAGGTTCAGGGCATACAGCGCGAAGCCACTGCGCAGGCGCAAGCGCGCCGACTGCAGCGCGGCGGCCGGGCGCAGGTTCCAGCACAGGCTGGACAGCGCGGCGTATTCGGGATGCTCGACCAGGCGGGCCTGTGGCGTACCCTGCACCTGCGGCACCGGTTCGGGCTGTACCGCACGACCGGGCAATACCCGCAGATCCTCGGCCGCCACCGGTGCCATGACCCCCGTCTGCAGGTCGGAGGCGAACGGCACGCGCACATACTCCAGGGCCGTGACCTGAATCAGGGTCGGTGCGTTCCTGCCCAGGATCTTCACCCCAAGTTTCAGCGTGGTCAGGTGACCGCACTGCACATCCTCCCAACGGTCGTTCTTGTCGAGACGACGCAGCACCGGCTGGGCGAACAGCGTCCAGGCCTGCGGATCGTCGAGATCGCGGATCAGCGCCTCGAACCCGCCAACCCGACTGGCGACAGTGTTGTAGGGGATGTAGAAGCAGCGGTCCTGCGGCAGCGTCTTCGCGCTGCTGCCCAGCACCGAGGCCAGCGAACGCCGGCTCTGCGCATCGCTGCCATACTGGCCGGCCGGCAGGACCGGTTCGCCACGCGCCGCCACCCGCCAGAACAACTGCAGGCCCTTGGGATCCTTCCAGGCCGCGCCCTCCTCGACTTCCCAGGCGATATCCAGCTGGCACAGCTGCTTGCCAGGGTCCTTCTGCTCACGCGGCTCCACGCTCAGCGTCGCCGTGCCCTGCTTCAGGCGCGGCAACGGGTAGTCGCCGAGCGGCAGGCCGACGAAGTCGCTGCACACCAGGCCGTCGGTATCGCTGATGCACACCGGCGTCACTGCATAGCGCACCACCGCGCCGTTGCCCGGCAGGAACAGCGCCTGCCTGCGGGCAGGCGCGAGGTCGGCGAAGTCATCGGTGAAGCGCACCGGGCTGTGGCAATGGACACGCCGGCCCTCCTCGTAGCGCTCGAGCACCGCACAGGTGACCGTGAGTGGCGCGGCGACCCATTCGTCGTTGTCCAGGCTGACCGTGCGCACGATGCGGTAGTGCTTGACGTAGCCGTCCACCTCGGCGGCGTTGTCCCATTGCAGCGTCCAGCACAGCCGGGCACAACCGTCGCGCAGGCTGATGGCGGTGTCGACGAAGCGCGGCGGCTGCTGGCTGAAACGCAGGTCGGAGCGGTTGAACACTGCGCAGTCGCGTGAGGCCTTGTAGCCCGATGGCGCATCATCGATACGCTTCTCCACCACGACCGTCGGCGGCGCCTGGGCCTCCAGGGCCCGTACCAGCGATGCCGGCACCAGCAGGGTCAACCCCAGGTGGGCGACATGCACACTATCCTCCGGCACCGTGCCCTGCTCCGTCAGCTCGAACAAGTCGGAGGCGAACTTGTGCAGGAGGAAGTCCCGTGCCTCGTGACAGCGACGATCCGCCGGGTCCTGGTTGAGCGCTTCAAGGTAGCCGAGCTCCTGTTCGTCGTGGCGGGCCTGCTCGTGCTCGGGCAGTACCGATGCCGGAGCCAGGTCCGGCTTTCTCCGGGGCTCGCGATAGAGACTGTCGGGGTCTGCGGCATTGACCTCCGCCGCCCGCGGCGCCGGCGTGCGGAAGGCCGCGAAGAACAGCTCCGTCAGCGTGGCGTCTCCGGCCTTGTCCGCCGGAACTCCCTGCGGGGAGTCCTCGGTGGAATGGCTGTAGCGCAGCTTCGTATCCCAGTTGACGGTCGTGGCGAGCGGCTGATCCAGCCCGCGCTTCACCCAGCCGCCATCAGCGAATACGTAGCAGGCTCGCGCGAGCAGCTCGTCCGGCAGATGGCTGAACGTGATCCGGTGATCCCACGATAGTGCCACGCCCCCTTTGACACGGGGCGCGGCATAGAAACCACTGCGGCTGTCGTCCGCGCTCTCCTTCGGCAGGAAGGTGAGGTACAGCCACTGCTCGTCGCCCAGCGCGGCGGGATCGATGCCCGCCGGCATGACCTTGGGATAGGACAGGACCATGACGAAATCACTGGACAGGATCGTGAGGCCCAGCTTGGCCGTCGTTTTCTCGAAACCAGCCGGCACCGCCTCCGCGTGGAGCACGCGGGCCAAGCCGCTACCGGCACGATTGACCGATGCCGAGCGTTCCCCCGCCTCGCGGCGGGCCTTGCCGATCTGCGCGCTGGTCGCGTTGGTCCGGTCCTGCTGGTCGATGCCGGCCACCGCGGACGGCGTGTCCTGGACCAGGCCCAGGTTCATGAAGCGCCCGACCCGCGCCTGCGCCCGATCCACCAGGCCGGGGTTCATCGACAGGCCCACGGACAAGCCCAGGGAGCGGCCGAACACCGACACGGCGATGGTCGCGCGCACCCGCGCGCCCATGCTGCCATCGCCCTGGATGGCCAGTTCGGACATCACGTCCACCTGCAGGCTGAAGGCGAACGACATGCGCAGGGTGATCTTGCACAGCCAGGCATCGATCTCCAGCCAGGCCGAGACCTCGAAGCGCACATTGACCTGCAGCGCGAACAGCGAGTAGTACAGCGAATTGCCGACCCGCTGGCCGTCCAGGTAACCGATGATCCGCGCCGTCAGCGCGGCCTGTACCGAGGCCTCCACGGCAATGCCGACCACCCCGGCATCGAGGCGCCCGGACAAGGCGAAGCGCAACTGCCCCTCGAGGTTCATGCCCACCAGCAGGGCACCGTCATGCACGCGGAAGATCGCGCCACCGGCCACGCTGATATCCACCCCGGCGATGTTCTTGCTCCAGCGGATGCGGTTCGGCCAACCCAGCTCGAAATGCAGCAGGCCGGGACGCAGGTACAGGGTGGCCTCGTAGCTCACTTCCCGCAGTGCCTGCTTGAACGGCTCCGGCAAGTCCAGGCGCGGGCCCACCTCGGCACCCGGGTTGCTCACCAGACGCGCGAGGAATTCGCTGCGCGCGCCATCCAGCACCACGTAGCCGGTCATGGCCTGCTTGTCGGCCAACTGGTTGCCGGCGAGGGTCCGGCCCAGGTTCCAGTCCTGGTAGTTGTAGCCCAGCCAGGCGTTGGCACTCATCATGAAGGTGCTGCGCCGCATCGCCACCACGGCATTGAGCAACAGCACGTTGGGCAGCAGCTTTTCCGCATCGTCGCGCCAGACCAGCGGCTCCTGCGGGCCACTGGCACTGCTCATGGACAGCATGACCCGCGCCACCAGGGTCAGGTCGCGGCGTTGCGACTGCACCCAGGTGTCCAGCTTGGCCGGCTGCAGGCCCTTGCGGGCGATCTGGTCGAGTTGCGGGATGATCTCCGGCAGGCTCTGCGCCTGGTCGATGGCCTCGATGCCGACATAGGTGAAGCGATAGCCCAGCCCCAGCCCGGCCTCACGCAGGTACAACGGCACCGGGCCCAGCTGGAACTGATAGCTGATGCGTTGCGCCTCCAGGTAGACGAACCAGGCCTTGACCGTTTCGCCACTGGCCGGGTCGCTGACCTCCATGAAACCAAACGAAGCGGCGATGGCCGGCAGTCCCTGGATCGCCACCCGGCCCTGGCCCATGAAGCCATTGCGCTCCAGGCTGTCCGGCGGACGGCGGCTGAGCAGCACGGAGTCGCTCATGCGCCCGTCCACCGCCACCACCTTGCCCTCGATCTCCAGCGCACTGCCCAGGCGCAGGGCCAGGCCCAGGCCTTCGCAACGGATGCGCGGCAGCAACGAATCCAGGCCAGGAGCAAGATAGAGCTTGTGGAAGTCGCACTCGGCGCGAATCACGTCGCCGGTATCGGCGAAGCTCACCTGGCCGCCGATCACCAGGGCGAACGGCCGGTCGTCGAACAGTGCGCACGTCGGCTCGAAGCCGATGCTGCGCACTTCGAAGAAGAAGGTGTCGAACAGACTGGCGCGGGCCGGCTGGTCGAGGGCCACGACGAACGACAGGTTGAGCGTCTCCAGGGCGCGACGCACCACCTCGGAGCCGCCGCTGATCGGGCAATCGCTGAAGCGCAGCTCGACCCCCGCCAGCTTCGCCAGCATGCCGTCGGCCAGCTCGGCGATGTTCGGCTTGAACGCGGCCGCGCCGGTGATGAAGGCACAGAAATGCAGTTCCTCACCCTCGGCGAAGGCGCGCACGCCGAGGGATTCCAGACGGAACTCGAAGTGGGTCTGCTCGCTGCGAATCAGCGCCTGTTTCGACATCAGTTCGAGACGGCCATCCAGCAGTACGAAGCGTTTCTTGCCCTGCTGGTCCTGCAGGCCGAAATCCAGTTGCAGGCTGACGTCGACCTTGCCCAGCAGGGCTGGCGGCAGGGTACCGGTGGCGTTGAGGCGGAAGGTTTCGGCGCGACCGTTGCGCACCTTGAGGCTGGCCGTCTCGAAAGTGAAGTCGGTGCCCAGGCCGGGCAGCGTCAAGGTCGTGCGGCGCATCAGGCTGGCCTCGAGGTCGAGGCCGCCGCCATGCACGACGAACTGCTCGATCTGCAGCGACAGGTCCAGCATGCCGAAGGTCAGCACTGCATCAAGGTCATCGGGCAGGTACAGGCGCGGGTCGCTGCTGTCGAAGTCGAGGATCAGGCTGCCGTTCCGTTTCACGCCCTTGGCATCGACGAAGGTCAGGGACATGCCCAGCAATTCAAACGGCGTGTCGCCAGCAAGATCGACGCGCATGCGTCCACCACGCAGCGAGGCCGTCAGGCGGCGAGCGTCGATCTGCAGTTGCAGCGCCGAGCGCAGCTCACCCACGGGCAGTTTCAGCAGGACATCGGCCGTAGCGCTGAAATGTCCTTCTTTCAGTCCCCCTTCGCTCTGCAGCGCCTGGATTTCCAGGTACTGGGCGAACCTGCTGGAGGTACGCTGGCCGCTTTCCCCGGAGGCCAGAAACGGCAGGATCCGCTTGCCGATGCCGGCCGCCCCGGAAAGGTCGAGCACCACCTCGGCCTGATCCTCCACCGGCACCAGCGCGTAGCTGTCGAAGCCGAGCAGCGTGCTGTGCAGCGTCGGCAGCGGAGTGTCCAGGGCCTGGAGAAACACCGCCTGGCCCTTGCGTATGCCCAGAGGCACCAGGCTGATCCGCTTGTCCTTGCCCTTGAACTGCAGTTTCAGCAAGCGCTGTGGCGCGGACTCGCCAGGATTCAGCGAGGCGTCGCCGGTCGGACGCTCCAGTTGCTCGCTGCTGAACCAGAGGTCGGTAGCGATCGTCAGCAACTCGCTCGGGCGCGCCTGGGCGGCTTCGAGGGTGGCGACGAAATAAGCGTCGCGGGCCCCGTCGCGCAGATCGACCAGCAACGCCAGGACAGCCTCGGCCTTCAGATCCAGGTCGAGGCCGGCCACCTGCCGCGCCAGCGGACCTTGACCGGGCACACGGCGCAATTGCAGGACCAGTTGCTGCAGTTGCCCGCTGCGGGCATCGAGGATGACCAGTACCTCCACCGCATCGAGCAGCGCGGCCGCCCGACGCAGCAGATCGAGCACGGTTTCCAGCATCGACTGGACGATGCGTGCCAGCCCTGCCACGCCCTTGCCCACGGCCGCCAGGATGGCCGCCAGGACGTCGAGCACGGCGCTGCCATCGGGCAGATTGGCCGCTGGCAGGTTCAGGCTGAAGGCCAGGCTGCCCGAGCCAGGCAGGTGTTCGAAAAGGAATTTCGCCAGTCCTGCCAGGTCCGGCTCGATGACCTCGATCGAACGGGTGTACAGCTGGTCCAGTTGCACCTGATCGACCAGCTCGCCATCGCGAAACGGCAAGCGTACGCGTAGCCCCAGGCGCTTGCCCGGGTTGGCGGCAGGCTGCAGCCACAACTCGAATGCCGCGCAGCCGTTCAGGGTCAGGTGGCCGCTGGCGAGGGATAGCTGCAGGTCGAGCCGAGGGTCGCCCTGCAGGCTCAGCGTCAGCCCGTCCAGCGGCGCCGGGAGGTTCTTGGGGGAACCGTTGTTGCCTTGCACGGAACAGACGTTGCTGGTGAACGCGCTCAGCTCCAGGGCGCCATCCTTCAGCGTCAAGGTGAAGTCACCCACGTCCGCGGCCAACCCGAATGCCTCGATGCGCAGGCCTGTCACGACCAGTTGGGCATCCAGCGGCGTGTTCACGTCATGGAAATCGACCAGAAGCTGCGCGTGGCTGGCCGAGGCCTTCAGCGGCACTCCCGGCAGGCTCGGCAAGCGCCAGTCGCAATCGATCGTGCCGGGACTCCAGCCGGACCAGTCCAACGTCGGGAATGCCAGCGGCTGCATGTACAGGCCCAGCTCCGGCAGATCCAGGGCCAGTTGCGCCTCGGCATATGCCGCGACCTGCAGGCGCCAGGCCAGTTGCACCGTGACCTGCGCCCCTCCATGAGTGGCCTGCAGGGTGCCGCTGACGACCACGGCGCCCTCGAACTCGGCAAAACCGCCGCGGCTGGACAGGCAGGTGGCGAAGTTGAACTGGGCGCGAGCCGCAACCTGGGTGCCCTCGGCAAACAGCTTCGCCCCCATCCAGGTACCGTCGGCCCCAGCGACCAGGGTCACGCTGGACAGCTGGTCGAGCAACCTGCGCCAGCGCTCTTCCAGGGCCTGTTGCATGCCGTCCAGCGCCGCCGCCGCGTCGGCACGCAGATCAGGCAGGGTCTTCAGGCGCTGCCCTTGCGCATCCAGCAATGCCTCGGGGATTTCCACCGGCGTGGCCAGGCGACAGAGCACCGGCGCCACCTCGCCATGGCACAGCTTCAACGCGCTGACCTGCCTGGCCTCGTCGGCGACCAGTTCCACCCGCCAGTCCTTGCTCTCCCGCGAGCCCAGCAGAACGATATCCACGTGCGCTTCTCCCCCGCTGAACCAGCGTTGTCCCATGGTGCGAATCGGATGTGTCAGACCGGCTGCGCGTCCTGCGGGTCCGGCTGGCCGCCGGCCAGGCGTGAATCACCCAGTTTGCGGATGGTCGATTTGGGCAAGGTGGGCGCATCGACCAGGATCGCGTCGAGGCGCTTGCGGATGTCGCTGACCACCGGGGCCAGGCCGGCCTCGTCCTTGTCGCTGGCGATCTCGTCCTGGACTTCGCGGGCAATGGCACCGAGCTTGCCGGCAGTGGCGCGATGCGCGGCGGCGCGCACATCGAAATTGAGGAAGGTCTGGACCGAGCTGAGCACCAGGGTCAGGATGGAAATCACCCCGGCGGTCCATTGCAGCCAGACCAGGTCGGTTGCCTTGATCGTGCTGAACACGCTGGCGCTGACCACCGCCGAAAGCACCACGCAGGGAATGCCCAGCTTCCAGCTGAACTTCTCGAAGTCCCGGGCACTGATCTCATGTTCGATCTGCACCCGCACGATCATGCGGTTCCATTTGCCCAACAGCTCGCGCCGGTCCATCGCAGCCTTCCTTCACGCGGGGAATTGGAAGGAAGCGTAGCTATTAATTAGCCATCGTCCATGGCTTTGGTGCGCAAAATAGTCTTCAAGAGCGGCCTTGCGGCCGCCCCGTCGCTAGCGCGCCGGCCGCAGGATCAGCACCGCCAGCGGCGGCAGGTTCAGCGCCAGCGACAGCGGCTGGCCATGACTGGGCAGCGCACTGCCCTGCACCACCCCCTCGTTGCCGAAGTTCGACCCGGCATAGCGCTGCGCATCGCTGTTGAACACCTCGTCCCAGCGCTCACCGAACGGCACGCCGATGCGGTAGCCCTCGCGCGGCACCGGGGTGAAGTTGGCCACCACCAGCAGCGGCTCGCCGCTGGCGCTCCAGCGCAGCCAGGCGAACACGCTGTTGTGCGCGTCGTCGCCGATCAGCCACTGGAAGCCCTGGGGTTGGCAGTCCTGCTCATGCAGCGCGGGTTCCTCCCGGTACAGGCGGTTGAGGTCGCCGATCAGGCGCTGCACCCCCAGGTGCTCGCCGTACTGCAGCAGGTACCAGTCCAGCTCGCTGTCATGGTTCCACTCGCGCCACTGACCGAACTCGCAGCCCATGAACAGCAGCTTCTTGCCCGGATGGCACCACATGAACGCCAGGTAGGCGCGCAGGTTGGCGAACTTCTGCCAGCGGTCGCCGGGCATCTTGTCGATCAGCGAGCGCTTGCCGTGCACCACCTCGTCATGGGAGATCGGCAGGATGAAGTGCTCGGAATAGGCGTAGATCAGGCCGAAGCTCATCTCGTTGTGATGGTGCTGGCGGTGGATCGGGTCGTTCTGGATGTAGTGCAGGGTGTCGTGCATCCAGCCCATGTTCCACTTGTAGGAGAAGCCCAGCCCGCCCTGCTGCACCGGCTGGCTGACCCCCGGCCAGGCGGTGGACTCCTCGGCGATGATCAGCGCACCGGGCACCTCCACGCCGACCACCTCGTTGAGGTGGCGGAGGAAGTCGATGGCTTCCAGGTTCTCCCGTCCGCCGTGGCGGTTCGGCACCCATTCGCCGGCCTTGCGCGAATAGTCGCGGTAGAGCATCGAGGCCACCGCGTCGACGCGCAGGCCGTCGATGTGGAACTCGCGCAGCCAGTGCAGCGCCGAGGCCAGCATGAAGCCATGGACCTCGGTGCGGCCGAGGTTGTAGATCAGCGTGTCCCAGTCCTGGTGGAAGCCTTCCAGGGGGTTGTCGTACTCGTACAGCGCGGTGCCGTCGAAGCGGCTCAGGCCGTGGCTGTCGGTGGGGAAATGCGCCGGCACCCAGTCGAGGATCACGCCGATGCGCGCCTGGTGGCAGGCGTCGACGAAGGCGGCGAAGTCCTCGGCGCTGCCGTAGCGCGAGGTCGGGGCGAACAGCGACAGCGGCTGGTAGCCCCAGGAGCCACCGAACGGGTGCTCCATGATCGGCATCAGCTCGACATGGGTGAAACCCAGTTCCTGCACGTAGGGAATCAGGCGCTCGGCCAGTTCGCGCCAGTTGTACAGGCGGCTGACCTCGCCCGCCTCGTCCAGTTCGCACTGCCAGGAGCCGGCATGCAGCTCGTAGATCGACAACGGCGCCTTGACGCCCTGCCGCTCGCCGCGCTCGCGCAGCCAGTCGTGGTCCTGCCAGGCGTGGGCCAGGGGGCCGGCCACCTTCGACGCGGTGCTCGGCGGCAGCTCGGTGGCGCGGGCCAGCGGGTCGGCCTTGAGCGGCAGCACGCCGTCCTGGCCGAGCACTTCGTACTTGTAGGTCTCGCCGGCGCGCAGGCGCGGGATGAACAGCTCCCAGACACCGCTGGCATGGCGCAGGCGCATCGGGTGGCGGCGCCCGTCCCAGTTGTTGAAGTCGCCCACCACCGAGACCCGTCGCGCATTCGGCGCCCACACCGAGAAGCGCACGCCGTCCACCCCGGCCACCGTCAGCGGCTGCGCGCCGAAACGGTTGGCCAGGTCGCGGTGGTTGCCCTCGCTGAACAGGTAGAGGTCCATGTCGCCCAGTTGCGGGCCGTAGCTGTAGGGGTCCTCGGTGACCTGCTCGCCACCGGCCCAGTTGATCCGCCAGCGATACTCGCTGCACGGACGCGCCAGGTGCGCGGTGAACAACCCCGGCACGCTGCCCTGCTGCAGTTCGGCGAGCACCTCGTCATGCTCCGCACCCAGCGCTTGCACGCCGAGGGCCTCCGGCAGATAGGCGCGCAGCCAGGTGCCTCCTGCACCATCGGCGTGCGCGCCAAGCACCGCGAACGGATCGGCATGCCTGGCATTGACCAGGTCGTCGATGTCGCGGCGGCCCAGTCCGCCGTGTTCCTTCTTGTGCACGCTCATCTACTGCTCTCCCCAGGTACTCACGAGCCCATGCAGACCATGCAAGGGCACGGCCAGCCAGCTCGGACGGTTCTCCGCTTCATAAGCGATTTCATAGGCAGCCTTTTCCAGGCTGAACAATTCCAGTGCGGCCTGCTCGCCACCCGCCTCGACCCAGGCATGCGGCAGGCTGGCGGTGGCCAGGCCGTAGGCCTGGACAAAGGCATGCCGCGACGCGTGCAGGTAGCGCCTGGCGACCCGCTGCCGGACCTGCTGGTGCTCGGCCAGCGCGCCGGCCCCGGCGGCGCCGCGCAGGGCCATCGCAGCAGCGTAGTCGAAGGAGCGCAGCACGCCGCTGACATCCTTGTACGGGCTGTGCCGGGCGCGGCGTTCGTCCAGCGGTCGCGCCGGTTCGCCCTCGAAGTCGATCAGGTAGGCGTCGCCCTGCACCACCAGCACCTGGCCCAGGTGCAGGTCGCCGTGGACGCGCATCACCAGGCCGCCCTGGGCCTGCCGCGCCAGCTGGCCGACCTCGCGCAGCAGGCCGTCGCGCTGCTGCTCCAGGTCATCGACCAGGGCCTTGCTGTCGTCGTCCAGTTCATCGCGATGCTGCGCCAGCAGGTCCAGCGCGGTACGCAACTGCGCGGCGATCTGCTCGCCCCAGCGCTGGCTGTCGGTGCTGTCGCTGATGCGGGTCTTGAACGCTTGGTCATCGGTTGCCAGGGCCAGGGCCTGGTGCATCTCGCCCAGGCGCTGGCCGAGCAAGGCGGCGAAATCGCTCAGATCACCGAGGGCGTTGCCCCCCGGCTGCGGGCTGTCCAGCTCGTCGCGGATGGCCCGCTCGAGGTTGTTCTGGGTCCAGTCCCAGGCATCGCCCTGGTTGTTCAGGTAGCCCTGGGCGATGGCCAGCAGGTGCGGCTCGCCGTGGGCATCGACACGATTGAGCCAGCCCAGCAGCGGCGAGATGTTGGCGAAGCCGGCGGCGGTCAGGTAGGCGCCCATCTCCAGCTCCGGGTGGATGCCGCCATTGACCCGGCGGATCAGCTTGAGCACCAGGCTGCCGCCGACCACCACCGAGCTGTTGGACTGCTCGGCGGACAGGTAGCGCACCTCGGATTCGTCGTTCAGTTGCAGCGCGGCCAGTTGCGGCGTCGACTCGAACTGCAGCTCGCCGTCGCTGCCCGGCAGCCGCAACTGCTCCTGGAACGCGGCGAGCAGGCCACGGACGAAGGTTTCCAGGCTGAAGCCGTCGGTGATGAAACCCACCTGGCGCCCGCGCCGCACCCGCGCCAGGGCCAGTTGCTGGGGCAAGGCGCTGTGGATCTGCTCCTCGCCGACCAGGCCGAACGGCAGGAAATAGCGGCGGCACTGACCCGCGCTGTACACCTCGATCTCGCTGAGCAGCACCGGGCTGGTGGGCGTGCCGAAGCGCACGCCGTAGGCCAGGTGCACCTGCTCGATGGCCGCGTCCTTGCCGGCGAACCAGCGCCGGTTGGGCAGGTACTGCGGCAGGATGTTCTGTTCCAGGGTCTGCCGGGCCGGGGCCTCGAGCAGCTCTTCCATGCGTTTCTTGATGACCACGGTGGTGAACTCCGGCAGGGGCTGCGAGGCCTCGACATGCCAACTGGGCATCTGGTCATTGGGCGCCAGGAGGAACCAGTAGAAGCCATAGGGCGCCAGGGTCAGCAGGAACGGCAGGTGGCCGATGGGCGGGAAGGCGCAGCCGCCGAGCATCTCCACGGGCACGCGATCGATATAGGGCGCCAGGTCCAGCTCCACCGCCTGCGCCGCCCGCGACACGTTGGCCACGCACAGCACGGTTTCGCCGACGCCGTCGGGCCCGCTGTATTCGCGCAGGTAGGCGAGGATCCGGCGGTTGTTCGGCGTGAGCATCTTCAGGGTGCCGCGGCCGAAGGCCTTCTGCTGCTTGCGCACCGCCAGCAGGCGGCGGTTCCAGTTCAGCAGCGAGTGCGGGTCCTCGGCCTGGGCCTCGACGTTGACCGTCTGGTAGCCGTACTGCGCATCCATGATCGGCGGCAGCACCAGGCGCGCCGGATCGGCGCGGGAGAAACCGCCGTTGCGGTCGATCGACCATTGCATCGGCGTGCGCACGCCGTCGCGGTCGCCGAGGTAGATGTTGTCGCCCATGCCGATCTCGTCGCCGTAGTACAGGGTCGGCGTGCCGGGCATCGACAGCAGCAGGCTGGTGAGCAGTTCGACGCGCCGCCGGTCACGCTGCAGCAGCGGCGCCAGGCGCCGGCGGATGCCCAGGTTGATGCGTGCGCGACGGTCGGCGGCGTAGTAGTTCCACAGGTAGTCGCGCTCGCGGTCGGTGACCATCTCCAGGGTCAGCTCGTCGTGGTTGCGCAGGAAGATCGCCCACTGGCAGTTGGCGGGGATTTCCGGGGTCTGGCGCAGGATGTCGGTGATCGGGAAGCGGTCTTCCTGGGCCAGGGCCATGTACATGCGCGGCATCAGCGGGAAATGGAAGGCCATGTGGCACTCGTCGCCATCACCCTCGCCGAAGTACGGCCGGGTGTCCTCGGGCCACTGGTTGGCCTCGGCCAGGAGCATGCGGTCGGGGTAATGGGCGTCGATCTCGGCACGGATGCGCTTGAGCACGTCGTGGGTTTCGGCGAGGTTCTCGTTGTTGGTGCCGTCGCGCTCGATCAGGTACGGGATGGCATCCAGGCGCAGGCCGTCGACGCCCAGGTCGAGCCAGAAGCGCATGACCCCGATCACCGCCTTCAGTACCTGCGGGTTGTCGAAGTTGAGGTCCGGCTGGTGCGAATAGAAGCGGTGCCAGAAGTACTGGCCGGCCACCGGGTCCCAGGTCCAGTTGGACTTCTCGGTGTCGAGGAAGATGATTCGCGTGCCGTCGTACCTGGCGTCGCTGTCCGACCACACGTAGAAGTTCCGCGCCGCCGAGCCGCGCTTGGCCCGTCGAGCCTTCTGGAACCACGGATGCTGGTCGGAGGTGTGGTTGATGACCAGCTCGGTGATCACCCGCAGGTTGCGCTTGTGCGCCTCGGCGATGAAGCGACGCACGTCGGCCAGGCTGCCGTAGTCGCCGTGCACCGCCTTGTAGGCGGCGATGTCGTAGCCGTCGTCGCGCCGTGGCGAGGGATAGAACGGCAGCAGCCACAGGGTGTTGACCCCCAGCTCGGCGATGTAGTCGAGCTTGGCCAGCAGGCCGGGGAAGTCGCCGATGCCGTCGTTGTTCGAGTCGAAGAAGGACTTGACGTGAAGCTGGTAGATGATCGCGTCCTTGTACCACAGCGGATCATCGATGAAGGCCGCCGGGCGGGTTTTCTTCGCCATGCTTGAGTTCCTTCGTTAGCGGGACGTGTCCAGGCGCCAGATGCCGAATGGCAGATGCCAGGGTTCGATGCGCATCCACTGGGTCTTGCCGTGCCACTCCCAGCGATGGCCGTTCATCAGGTCCTCGCCGCGGGTCGTGGCCTGGTCGTCCAGGCCCAGTTCCCACAGCGGCAGTTCGAAGTGCGCTTCCTGGGCGTTGTGCGGATCGAGGCTGATCGCCACCAGCACGTAGCCCTGCCCGTCCGGATCGCGCTTGCCGAAGTAGACGACGCTGTCGTTCCAGGCGTTGAAGAACTGCACCCCCAGATGGCTGTGCAAGGCCGGCTGCTGGCGGCGGATGCGGTTGAGCTGGGCGATCTCGGCGATGATGTTGCCAGGCTGGCTGAAGTCCCGCGGGCGGATCTGGTACTTCTCCGAATCGAGGTATTCCTCCTTGCCCGGGATCGGCGCCGACTCGCACAGCTCGAAGCCCGAGTACATGCCCCAGAGCCCCGAGCCCATGGTGGCCAGGGCGGCGCGGATGAGGAAGCCGGCACGCCCGGAGTGGTGCAGGAAGTACGGGTTGATGTCCGGCGTGTTGACGAAGAAGTTCGGCCGGTAGCACAGCGACCACGGCGGCTGGTCGAGGGTCTGGAAGTACTCCTGGATTTCCGCCTTGCTGTTGCGCCAGGTGAAGTAGGTGTAGCTCTGGCTGTAGCCGACCTTGCCCAGCCGCGCCATCATCGCCGGCTTGGTGAAGGCTTCGGCAAGGAAGATCACCTCCGGGTGGCGGCTGCGGATATCGGCGATCAGCCATTGCCAGAACGGCAACGGCTTGGTGTGCGGGTTGTCGACGCGGAACTGGGTCACGCCCTCGTCCACCCAGCCCTGCACCACGTCGCGCAGGGTCAGCCACAGCGAGGGCACGGCGTCGGGCGCGTAGAAGTCGACGTTGACGATGTCCTGGTACTTCTTCGGCGGGTTTTCCGCGTAGCGGATGCTGCCGTCCGGGCGCCAGGAGAACCAGCCCGGGTGCTCCTGCAGCCAGGGGTGGTCCTGGGAGCACTGGATGGCGAAGTCGAGGGCGATCTCCAGGCCGTGCTCGGCGGCGGCGGCGACCAGCCGGCGAAAGTCGTCGCGGCTGCCCAGCTGCGGGTGGATCGCATCGTGCCCGCCGTCAGCGCTGCCGATCGCGTAGGGGCTGCCCGGGTCACCCGGCTCGGCGCTCAGGGCATTGTTGCGGCCCTTGCGGAACTTCGTGCCGATGGGGTGGATGGGCGGGAAATAGAGCACGTCGAAGCCCATGTCGCGAATCATCGGCAGGCGCGCGTGGACATCGTCGAAGGTGCCATGGCGCCGGGGATCGTCGGTGATCGAACGGGGGAACAGCTCGTACCAGCTGGCGAACGCCGCGCGCTCGCGCTCCACGTCCAGGGGGAATTCCGGGCTGCGGCTGAGGTAGCTGCGGGGGTCGGCCTGGGCCATCAGCGCGCGGGTATCCTGGGCCAGCAGCAGTTCGACCTGGGTGGCGTTCGGCAGGCCCTTGCGCAAGCGCTTGACCAGCGTCGCCAGGTGCTCGCGCAAGGCGTTGCCGCTGCGCTCGGCCGCGTGCTTGAGGTGCCGACGGCCCTCTTCCAGCTCCAGGGCGATGTCCACGCCGGCGGTGAATTTCTTTTCCAGGTCGTGGCAATAGGTGGCGTAGGCGTCGATCCAGGCCTCGATGACGAACAGGTGGCGCCCCGCTTCGCCGACGCTGAACGCGGCTTCCCAGCGGTCGTTGCCCAGCAGTTGCATCGGCAGGCAATGCCAGCGCCGGCTGTGGGCCTTGCGCCAGCTGAGGGTCACCGCCAGCACGTCGTGGCCGTCGGCGTACACCGTGCTGCCCACCGTCAGCGTCCTGCCTACTTCGGCCTTCACCGCGTACAGCCCGGCGTCGATCACCGGCGTGGTGTTCTCGATCACCACCCGCGGCTGCAGCAGGGCCTGGGACAGGCTCAACGGGTCGTCGGCGGGGTTGTCGGCCGCGGCCATGCGCTCGGTTTCGAAAGGCTCATTGCGGGTCATCGAACATCGCTCCGTTGCAACGTGGCGGTAAGGGTTCAGAGCAATGGCGGGCGCGGGGGTTCAATAAAAAATGAGCGAAGTCCGGGGCAGGCGGTCCAAGTCAGGTACCCAACCTGGACAGTGAGGTGAAAGCATGAGCATCCCTATCCCGGCAGAAACGCCCGATCCGAATATCGACGACCCGAACCTGCCACCACCGGTGCCCCACGACGAGCCCGAGGGCGTGCCGGTCAAGCCGACCGTGCCGCCGACCGTAGGGGATCCGCCGAACGAGGAGCCGCCGGTGAACGCTGGAGAATAGACGGGTTGCCGGGAAATGCATGGCCGGGGGAGCGGTTTGCGCCGCGCCCCCCCCCGGATGGCTGCAGCGTCAGCCCCGGCGCAGTTCCTCGATGCTGATCTCGCGCATCCTGAACTTCTGGATCTTGCCGGTCACGGTCATCGGGAACTCCTCGACGAAGCGGAAATAGCGCGGCGTCTTGAAGTGGGCGATGCGGTTCTTGCACCAGGCCTGCAGTTCCACGTCGGTGGCGCTGTGGCCCGGATGAAACTTGATCCAGGCGACGATCTCCTCGCCATAGCGCTCGTCGGGAATGCCGATCACCTGCACGTCGGCCACCGCCGGGTGGGTGAAGAAGAACTCCTCCAGCTCGCGCGGATAGATGTTCTCGCCGCCGCGGATGATCATGTCCTTGTTGCGCCCGGCGATGCACACGTAGCCGTGGTCGTCCATGCTCGCCAGGTCGCCGGTGTGCATCCAGCCCGCCGGGTCGATGGCTTCGGCGGTCGCCGCGGGGTTGCCCCAGTAGCCGAGCATCACGCTGTAGCCGCGGGTGCACAGCTCGCCGATCTGCCCGCGCGGCACCACGCAGCCATGCTCGTCGATGATCTTGCTTTCCAGCTGCGGCTGGGTCCGCCCGACGCTGGTCACGCGCAGCTCGAGGTCGTCGTCCGGGCCGGTCTGCAGCGACACCGGGCTGGTCTCGGTCATGCCATAGGCGATCTGCACCTCGCTCATGTGCAGCTCGGCGATGACCCGGCGCATCACTTCGATCGGGCAGGTGGCGCCGGCCATGATCCCGGTGCGCAGGCTGGACAGGTCGTAGTCGGCCCGCTGCGGCTGGTCGAGCACCGCGATGAACATGGTCGGCACGCCATACAGCGCGGTGGCGCGCTCGTCGGCCACGGCCTGCAGGGTCAGGGCCGGGTCGAAGGCATCGCCGGGGTAGATCATGGTGCTGCCGTGGGTCATGCAGCCGAGGTTGCCCATGACCATGCCGAAGCAGTGGTACAGCGGCACCGGGATCACCAGGCGGTCGTGTTCGCTGAGGCCCAGGCTTTCACCGACCATGTAGCCGTTGTTGAGGATGTTGTAATGGCTGAGGGTGGCGCCCTTGGGGAAGCCGGTGGTGCCGGAGGTGTACTGGATGTTCACCGGCTGGTCGAACTGCAGGCCGTGCTGGCGCGCCTCGAGGTCCGCCACGCTGACCCGCTGCGCCTGCTCGGCCAGGCGGTCCCAGGCGAGGAAGCCGCTGGGCGGCTCGGCGGCCAGGCTGATCACCCCGCGCAGGTCCGGCAGGCGCTCGCAGTTGAACTGCCCCGGGGCCTGGTGGGCGATCTCCGGCAGCAGTTCGCCGAGCATGCCGTGGTAATCCGAACTCTTGAAGGCCCCGGCGCAGATCAGCCACTGGCAGCCGGACTGCTTCAGGGCATATTCCAGCTCGCTGGTGCGATAGGCCGGGTTGATGTTGACCAGGATGATCCCGGCCTTGGCGCTGGCGAACTGGGCGATGCACCACTGCGCGCAGTTGGGTGCCCAGATGCCGAGACGGTCGCCGCTGGCAAGGCCCAGGGCCATGAAGGCACGCGCATGCAGGTCGACGGCCGCGGCCAGTTCGGCCCAGGTGTAGCGCAGTTGCTGGTGGCGGACCACCAATGCCTCGCGCGTGGCGAAGCGCGCTACCGTCTGGTCGAACGCCTGACCGATGGTCATGGCCAGCAAGGGCTTGTCCTGGCGGCCCTGGGTGTAGCTCGGTTGATTCATGGCGATCCCTATATTTGTGTTTGTTCTTGGGAGCTGATCGGGGCGGAAGCTACTCTGGCCTAAATTAACGTTAACGTAAAGGTCATGCTGATCATTGACAGCCCATCGAGGCAGGTTTACGTTAACGTAAAGGTGACATCACAGCCCCCACCCCTCCAAGAAATGACAATAGAAGGTGCCCGCATGCGTTATCCCTCCCTGAACTTCGCCCTGGGCGAAACCATCGACATGCTTCGCGACCAGGTGCAGACCTTCGTCGCCGCCGAGCTGGCACCCCGCGCCGCGCAGATCGACCACGACAACCTGTTCCCCGCCGACATGTGGCGCAAGTTCGGCGACATGGGCCTGCTCGGCGTGACCGTCAGCGAGGAATACGGCGGTGCCGGCCTGGGCTACCTGGCCCATGTGGTGGCCATGGAGGAAATCAGCCGCGGCTCGGCGTCGGTCGCCCTCTCCTACGGCGCCCACTCCAACCTCTGCGTCAACCAGATCAACCGCAACGGCAGCCATGAGCAGAAACTCAAGTACCTGCCGAAGCTGATCAGCGGCGAGCATGTCGGTGCCCTGGCCATGAGCGAGCCCAACGCCGGCTCCGACGTGGTCTCGATGAAGCTGCGCGCCGAACAGCGTGGCGACCATTTCGTCCTCAACGGCAGCAAGACCTGGATCACCAACGGCCCCGATGCCAACACCTACGTGATCTACGCCAAGACCGACCTGGAAAAGGGCCCGCACGGCATCACCGCGTTCATCGTCGAGCGTGACTGGAAGGGCTTCAGCCGCAGCACCAAGTTCGACAAGCTGGGCATGCGCGGCTCCAACACCTGCGAGCTGTTCTTCGACAACGTCGAGGTGCCGCAGGAGAACATCCTCGGCAAACTCAACGGCGGGGTGAAGGTGCTGATGAGCGGCCTCGACTACGAGCGCGTGGTCCTCGCTGGCGGACCGACCGGCATCATGCAGTCGTGCATGGACCTGGTGGTGCCGTACATCCACGACCGCAAGCAGTTCGGCCAGAGCATCGGCGAGTTCCAGCTGATCCAGGGCAAGATCGCCGACATGTACACCCAGCTCAATGCCAGCCGCGCCTACCTGTACGCCGTGGCCCAGGCCTGCGACCGCGCCGAGACCACGCGCAAGGACGCCGCCGGGGTGATCCTCTACACCGCCGAGCGCGCCACCCAGATGGCCCTGGAAGCGATCCAGATACTCGGCGGCAACGGCTACATCAACGAATTCCCGGCAGGTCGCCTGCTGCGTGACGCCAAGCTCTACGAGATCGGCGCCGGGACCAGCGAGATCCGCCGCATGCTGATCGGTCGCGAGCTGTTCAACGAAACGCGTTAGGAGCAGTTGCAAGCCTCGAGTTGCAAGCTGCAAGAGAAAGCAGCGTTGCGTACGAACCATTCTTGCAGCTTGAAGCTTATGGCTTGAAGCTGCCGAAGGCACGATGATGATCCTGAAATCCCAGTTGAACACCCGAGCCCCCGACTTCGCGCAGAACAGCGCGGCGATGCTCGAACAGGTCGGCGCCCTGCGCGCCCTGCTCGCCCGGGTCCACCAGGGCGGCGGGCCGAAGGCCCAGGAGCGCCACACCTCGCGCGGCAAGCTGCTGCCCCGCGAGCGCATCGACCGCCTGCTCGATCCGGGCTCGCCGTTTCTCGAGATCGGCCAGTTGGCCGCCCATGAGGTGTACGGCGAGGACGTGCCCGCCGCCGGCGTGATCGCCGGTATCGGCCGGGTCGAGGGTGTCGAGTGCATGATCGTGGCCAACGACGCCACGGTGAAAGGCGGCTCCTACTACCCGATGACCGTGAAGAAGCACCTGCGCGCCCAGGCCATCGCCCAGCAGAACCGCCTGCCCTGCCTGTACCTGGTGGACTCCGGCGGCGCCAACCTGCCACGTCAGGACGAGGTGTTCCCGGACCGCGAGCACTTCGGGCGGATCTTCTTCAACCAGGCCAACATGAGCGCCCAGGGCATCCCGCAGATCGCCGTGGTGATGGGCTCGTGCACCGCCGGCGGGGCCTACGTGCCGGCGATGTCCGACGAGACCATCATGGTCCGCCAGCAGGCCACCATCTTCCTCGCCGGCCCGCCGCTGGTGAAGGCCGCCACCGGCGAGGTGGTCAGCGCCGAGGACCTCGGGGGCGCCGACGTGCACTGCAAGACCAGCGGTGTCGCCGACCACTACGCCGACAACGACGAGCACGCCCTGGCCATCGCCCGCCGCTGCGTGGCCAACCTCAACTGGCACAAGCAAGGCGAACTGCAGGTGCGCACGCCGATCGCCCCGCTGTACGCCGCCGACGAGCTGTACGGCGTGGTGCCGGCCGATGCCAAGCAGCCCTTCGACGTGCGCGAGATCATCGCCCGCCTGGTGGACGGCTCGCTGTTCGACGAGTTCAAGGCGCTGTTCGGCACCACCCTGGTGTGCGGCTTCGCCCACCTGCACGGCTACCCGATCGCCATCCTCGCCAACAACGGCATCCTCTTCGCCGAGGCCGCGCAGAAAGGCGCGCACTTCATCGAACTGGCCTGCCAGCGCGGCATTCCGCTGCTGTTCCTGCAAAACATCACCGGCTTCATGGTCGGCCAGAAATACGAGGCCGGCGGCATCGCCAAGCACGGCGCCAAGCTGGTCACCGCGGTGGCCTGCGCCCGGGTGCCGAAGTTCACCGTGATCATCGGCGGCAGCTTCGGCGCCGGCAACTACGGCATGTGCGGCCGTGCCTACGACCCGCGCTTCCTGTGGATGTGGCCGAACGCGCGGATCGGCGTGATGGGCGCCGAGCAGGCCGCCGGCGTGCTGGCCCAGGTCAAGCGCGAACAGAGCGAACGCAGCGGCCAGCCGTTCAGCGCCGAGGACGAGGCGCAGCTCAAGCAGCCGATCCTCGACCAGTACGAGCACCAGGGCCATCCCTACTATTCCAGCGCCCGCCTGTGGGACGACGGCGTCATCGACCCGGCGCAGACCCGCGACATCCTCGGCCTGGCCCTGTCCGCCGCGCTCAACGCACCGATCGAAGCCAGCCGTTTCGGCATTTTCCGGATGTGACCGATGACCGACTTCAGCACCCTCGAACTGATCAAGGACCCCCGCGGCTTCGCCACCCTGTGGCTGAGCCGCGCGGACAAGAACAACGCTTTCAACGCCCTGATGATCCGCGAACTGATCGTCGCCCTCGATGCGCTCGCCAGCGACCCGGGCCTGCGCTTCGTCATCCTGCGCGGTCGCGGCCGGCATTTCAGTGCCGGCGCCGACCTGGCCTGGATGCAGCAGAGCGCGGCGCTGGACTACCAGAGCAACCTCGACGACGCCCGGGAACTGGCGGAACTGATGTACAACCTGGCCCGCCTGAAGGTGCCGACCCTGGCGGTGGTCCAGGGCGCGGCCTTCGGTGGCGCCCTCGGCCTGATCGCCTGCTGCGACATGGCCATCGGCAGCGAGGATGCGCAACTGTGCCTGTCCGAAGTGCGCATCGGCCTGGCGCCGGCGGTGATCAGCCCGTTCGTAGTCCAGGCCATGGGCGAGCGCGCGGCCCGGCGCTATGCCCTCACCGCCGAACGCTTCAGCGGCGCCCGCGCCCGTGAACTGGGCCTGCTGGCGGAAAGCTACCCGGCGGCGGAACTGGAGGAACGGGTCGAGGACTGGATCGCCAACCTGCTGCAGAACAGCCCGCAGGCCATGCGCGCGAGCAAGGAACTGCTGCGCGAGGTCGGCCCCGGCGAACTGACCCCGGCCCTGCGCCGCTACTGTGAGAACGCCATCGCGCGCATCCGGGTCAGCCCGGAAGGCCAGGAGGGCCTGCGCGCCTTCCTGGAAAAACGTCAACCGGCCTGGCAGGCCGAGCCATCCGCCAAGGAGCCCCGCCCATGAGCCGTCCCGAGCTGACCACCCTGCTGGTCGCCAACCGTGGCGAGATCGCCTGCCGGGTGATGCGCACCGCCAAGTCCCTGGGGCTGACCACCGTCGCCGTGCACAGTGCGGTGGACCGCGAGGCGCGGCACAGCCGCGAGGCCGATATCCGTGTCGACCTCGGCGGCGCCAAGCCGGCAGACAGCTACCTGGTCATCGACAAGCTGATCGCCGCGGCCAAAGCCAGTGGCGCCCAGGCCATCCACCCCGGCTACGGCTTCCTCTCGGAAAACGCCGGTTTCGCCCGCGCCATCGAAGAGGCCGGGCTGATCTTCCTCGGCCCGCCGGCCAGCGCCATCGAGGCCATGGGCAGCAAGTCCGCGGCCAAGGCCCTGATGGAAACCGCCGGCGTGCCGCTGGTGCCCGGCTACCACGGCGAGGCCCAGGACCTCGAGACCTTCCGCGCCGCTGCCGAGCAGATCGGCTATCCGGTGCTGCTCAAGGCCACCGCCGGCGGTGGCGGCAAGGGCATGAAGGTGGTCGAGCAGGAAAGCCAGCTGGCCGAAGCCCTGGCCTCGGCGCAGCGCGAGGCGCAGTCGTCGTTCGGCGATGCGCGGATGCTGGTGGAAAAGTACGTGCTCAAGCCGCGCCACGTGGAGATCCAGGTGTTCGCCGACCAGCACGGCAATTGCCTGTACCTCAACGAGCGCGACTGCTCGATCCAGCGCCGCCACCAGAAGGTGGTGGAAGAGGCCCCGGCACCGGGGCTCGGCGTCGAGCTGCGACGGGCCATGGGCGAAGCCGCGACGCGCGCGGCGCAGGCCATCGGCTACGTCGGCGCGGGTACCGTGGAGTTCCTCCTGGATGCCCGGGGCGAGTTCTTCTTCATGGAGATGAACACCCGCCTGCAGGTGGAGCACCCGGTCACCGAGGCCATCACCGGCCTCGACCTGGTGGCCTGGCAGATCCGTGTCGCCCGTGGCGAAGCGTTGCCGATCAGCCAGGAGCAGGTGCCGCTGCACGGCCATGCCATCGAGGTGCGCCTGTACGCCGAGGACCCGGCCAACGACTTCCTGCCGGCCACCGGCAAGCTCGCGCTGTACCGCGAAAGCGCCGCTGGCGCCGGGCGCCGGGTGGACAGCGGGGTGGCCGAAGGGGATGACGTCTCGCCCTTCTACGACCCGATGCTGGGCAAGCTGATTGCCTGGGGCGAAGACCGCGAGCAGGCCCGCCTGCGCCTGCTGGCGATGCTCGACGAGTTCGCCATCGGCGGGGTGAAGACCAACATCGGCTTCCTGCGGCGCATCCTCGCCCACCCGGCGTTCGCCGCCGCCGAGCTGGATACCGGCTTCATCCCGCGCTACCACGACGACCTGCTGCCGGCGCCGCAGGCCCTGCCCGCCGGTTTCTGGCAGGCGGCGGCGGAGGCCTGGGTGCAGGGGCTGCCGGCCACGCAGCGGGCGGACGACCGCCATTCGCCCTGGGCTTCGCGCCAGGGCTTGCGCCTCGGTGTGCCGGCCCATGTCAGCCTGCACCTGGCCTGCAACGGCGAGCAGCAGGCACTGGGCCTGGATCGGGCGGCGGCGTCGACCTTCATCCTCGAGGGCGAACAACTGCGCATCGATCACGACGGCCTGCGCCGCCAGCACCAGGCCATTCGCCGCGGCGACACCCTGTACCTGCGCTGGAACGGCGAACTGCAGGCGATCACTGCCTGCGATCCGATCGCCGAGGCGGAAGCCGGCCACGGCCACCAGGGCGGTCTCACCGCACCGATGAACGGCAGCATCGTTCGCGTGCTGGTGGAACCGGGCCAGCTGGTGGAAGCCGGCACCCAGCTGGTGGTGCTCGAGGCCATGAAGATGGAGCACAGCATCCGCGCACCCCACGCCGGGACCGTGGCGGCGCTGTACTGCCAGGAAGGCGAGATGGTCAGCGAAGGCAGTGTGCTGGTGGCCCTGGAGGAAAACCCGGGCTGAACCACCCGTGAATGAAAACGGCGCCTGCGGGCGCCGTTTGCTTCAGAAGCGGATGCCCGCCTGGATCGCTACCCCCAGCAAGGCGCACTCCTCGCTGCAGAGGATGATCGGGTAGTTCGGGTTCAGCGGCTTGAGAAAGCGCTGCCCACCCTCCACCACCAGCTGGCGCAACAGCCCCTGTGCATTGCCCGGCACCCGGGCGATCACCAGGCGCCCCACCTCCACCTCGACCCCCGTGTCCACCAGCACCAGCATGCCGGCGCAGATGCTCAGGCCGCTTGGCGCCGTCATTGCATCGCCTTCGACACGCAGCCAGAACGCCGTGCCCAGTGCCTTGTAGTCGGTGATCTGGTCGGCGCCGGGTGCCGACGCGTCCTCGCCGATCGCGGCCAGGCGCTGCCAGTCCGACAACGGGTAGCGGAAGGTGGTGGGCAATCCGTAGTTGGCCGGCTCCTCGGCCAGCATGGAGGTGGCGTTCATCTGCATGTGGGGCAGTTCGAGGGCGACCAGGATCTGGTTCATGCGCTTGAGCTTGAGTTGCCGCTCGCCACGCAACCACAGGCCGACGGCGCCCTGGGTGACGCCCACCCGCTCGGCCAGTTTTTCCTGCGTGAGGTTGAGTTCACGCATCCTTTTCTTGATGAGATCGATCCATTTTTCCATCGCAGGCACGATACGGACTGCTCATCAGCGCTCAATACACAAATTGTAGTATTTAAAACAAGGATAAAAATACACTGGGTACTATATTTCCCCGGGCCTTCACTACTAATCCTTCAAGGAAGACCTCTTCATGAGCGCGCCCACCTTCAGCCAACTGGACAGCGATGCCGCCCGCCGTGCCCTGGACTACTACTTCAACCCCGCGCCCGAGGCCTCGCCGGTGCGGCAGGACATGCAACTGCTGATCGCCCGCCACGACCTCTCCCCCGACATCGCCGTCGAACAGGCCCCCTGGCTGCTGCGCTACGCCTCCGGCACGGCCTGGGAGTCGGCCCAACAGCTGCGCGACAAGGCCCAGGACCAGATGCTGCTGATCATGCACCTGATCAACATGGCCCTCGCCCTGCTGGAACACAGCCAGAAGCACGCGATCCGCGACGAGGATTCGCCCGAGGAAGGCTCCGAAGCGGTGTGAAAGGGAGTAATGAGAACATCCGAAAGCCCCGGATCAGCCGGGTTTCGGGTACGACGAAGAAGAATTTTCGTAGAATTACAGAAAATTCATTTGACTTGAAAATGAGAACGATTATTATTGATCGCAACTGGTCGCGAGACTGGTTGGATAAGCTGGAGCCCTTAGGTCGGACTCTCAGATTATCTCCTCATCAGGCTAATCACGGTTTTTGACCCGGCTTTTTGCCGGGTCTTTTTTTTGGGCTCTTCAGGCTAATGAAGGCAGTGTGTTACTTAATGTGGCAATGATATCAAAGGACTATCTCCGCGGTAACCCCGTAACAAGGGTTTGCTGAAATATGCTGAAATTAGCACTTGAGAATCAATCTCGTTACGATTAAGCTCACAACCGCGTCAAGGAAGATGCCCCCTCACCCGCCTCCTCCGTTTCCACAGCAAGGAGCTTGAACCATGACCCGCCTGCTGCTGCCTCTGGATCACCACGCCGATTGCACCGATACCGCCGAAGCGGCCCTGTTGCAACGCCTGAAAAAGCTGCCACGCCGGGTCCAGCAGGTGTTCTTGCTGAACCGCCTCGACCAGTTGTCCTACGCCGCCATCGCCGCGCGCCTGGACCTGACCGACAGTCAAATCGAGCATCACATGAACCAGGTCCTGCACTGCGCCCTGAGCGCACCCGATGCCCTCGCCCGGGTCGCCGGCCAGTGGTACGTGCGCCTGCAGAGCCCGCAGGTCACCGCCAGTGAACGCATCGACTTCCGCCGCTGGCTGGACGCCGCGCCGGAGCACCTGGCGGCGTTCCACGCCACCGAACTGCGCTGGCGCAGCCTGCTCGCCCCGGCCCGCCAACTGGGCGAAAACCACTGGTACCGCCAGGGGCGCGCGGCCTTCTCCCTGGGCGGCTGCACCGTGGCCATGGGCCTGGCCGCCTTGCTGGCACTGAGTTTCTGGTAAGCCGCCAGGTTGTGTAGAGTGACCGGTCACACCGACTCTACACAGGAACCTGGCAATGACCGCACTGAGCATCGACTGCGACTTCGACTCCGGCAACATCCTGGTTCGGGATGCCAGCGATCCCGCCAGGGTCCGCCTGGCGATCCGTACCGACACCTGCAGCGGGCATTTCCAGTGGTTTCACTTCAAGGCCAGCGGCCTGACCCCGGGGCAGACCCATGGCTTCGTCCTGGAGAATGCCGGCGAGTCCTCCTACAACAAGGCCTGGGACGGCTACCAGGCGGTCGCCTCGTACGACCAGCAGACCTGGTTCCGCGTCCCCTCGCACTTCGACGGCAAGGCCCTGCACTTCAGCCTCGACGCCCGTGAGCCACAGGCCTGGTTCGCCTACTTCGAACCCTACTCCCGCGCCCGCCACAACCAGTTGATCGAACGCGCCCGGCAGTTGCCCGGCGTCAGCCTGCTGGCCACCGGGCGCAGCGTCGAGGGCCGCGACATTCCCCTGCTGCGGGTCGGCGACGGCGCCCCGGGCAAGCGCAAAGTGTGGATCATCGCCCAGCAGCACCCCGGCGAGCACATGGCCGAGTGGTTCATGGAAGGCGTGATCGACCGTGTCGCGCAGAACGATGCCGCCCTGCAGCGCCTGCTGGCCGCCGCCGACCTGTACCTGATCGCCAACATGAACCCCGACGGCGCCTTCCGCGGCCACCTGCGCACCAACGCCCGCGGCCACGACCTCAACCGTGCCTGGCAGAACGCCAGCGCCGACCAGACCCCGGAAGTGCTGTTCGCCCAGCAGCAGATGAAGCTGCACGGCGTCGACCTGTTCCTCGATGCCCACGGCGACGAGGAAATCCCCCACGTGTTCACCGCCGCCTGCGAGGGCAACCCCGGCTACACCCCGCGCATCGCGGCCCTGGAGAAGCGCTTCCGCGACACCCTGTGCGCCCTGACCCGCGACTTCCAGGACGTCCACGGCTACCCGCGCAGCGCCCCCGGCGAGGCCAACCTGACCCTGGCCTGCAATGCCGTCGGCCAGGCTCATGACTGCCTGTCGCTGACCCTGGAGATGCCGTTCAAGGACCACGACGATGCCCCGGACCCGGTCACCGGCTGGTCCGGCCAGCGCTCCAGGGCATTGGCCTCGTCGGTGCTGGATGCGATTGGGCAGATGGTCGGCGAACTGCGCTGAGCCTCAGAACGCCACGTCGAGGATCACGCTGTCCTGGTAGGCACCGGCCGGCGGCGTGGCCTGGTCGGTGTAGACCCTGGCGTTGTAGTTGAACACCTGGCTGCCGGTCCCGGTGCCGTTGCCCGGATTGATGTCGGCATCGCTGCTGGCCCGCCGGGCGCTGGTCACCGACCCCCAGCGCACCGTGCCGGCACTCTTGAAGATGTCGTAGGCCAGGTAGTTGGTGGCGGTGCTCGACTTCATCCGCCGTCGCCCGTTGAGCACGTACAGGCCGTCGTTCAGGCCCACGGTATAGGCACTGCCCTTGGTGCACGACAGGCTGATGCCCTGGCTCACCGTGGAGAAGCCGCTGACCACCGGCGCGGTGCCGAAGTTGATGGTCGGCGTGGTGATCTGGCAGTCGGCGGTGACCGTCAGGCTCACGGTCATCGTGGTGCTGCCGCTGGTGGTCTGGCGCCCGAGGCACAGGCCGCCGATGCCGATGCCGTAGCAGTAGTCCCAGTTCCAGAACACCGTGAAGGTTTCCGAGTAGGTGCCAGCGGCGACGTTGCTCCCGGTCAGGGTCCTGACGTACAGCGGCACGGTGCTGGGCACGGTGTTGCCGAGGATGCCCAGCGCTTCGAGGATGCCGTAGCGGGCGAAGTCGAAGGGCTGGCCACGGGTGATCGGATAGGACGTGGTGTTGTCGGCGTAGAGCGTGTAGGTGATCACATCGCCGGTGGGCCCGACCATCCCCGTGGTGCCGCCCACCGAGGTCAGGGTCAGCTTGAAGAAGTCATCGCTGCGCAACAGGGTCAGCAGCGAGCCGCTGCAGCGCAGCCCCGAGTTGGTGGTGGAGCTGGTCTGCACCGTGGTGTTGACCAGGGTCGAGGCGACGCTGCCGAAGGCGATGTTGGTCGGCTGCACCACCGCGCACTGCCCCCAGGCCTGGGTCGCCAGCAGGCACGGCAGCAGCAGCGCCAGCCAGCGTCTCATCGGCACACCAGCGGGCCGATGAGTGGCACGTCGTCGGACACGCCTTCGAGGCTGAAACTGGCCTGGCAGGTGCCGCCGCCGGCCAGTTGGACCTGCAGGGTGTTGTGCTCGGCGAGGTTCTCCAGGTAGACCAGCCCGTCCCAGCCCACTACCGCCAGCGAGCCGCTCTGCTGATGGGTGACCTGGCTGCCCAGCGGCAGGTCCTGATGGTTGGCGTCCACCAGTTCGACGCTCGCCGCCAGCACCCGATCCAGCGCGAAGTTCAGCAGGTAGCCGGCGCCGCGGCGCACCGCCACGCGCTGTTCGACGCTGCCGGCGCGGACGTTGGCCGGCAGCTCCAGCGGGTCGATCTCGTACTTGCCGCGGTAGTAGGCGCTGCTCCACGGCACCAGCAACTGGCCCTTGCCGTTGGTGCGGCCCACGGTCTGGTTCTCGTAGCGCACCGGCACGTCGGCGAAGCCATTGGTGCTGACCACGACGAAGGCGTCGTCGATGCGGTTGGCAGCGAACAGGCCGTTGTCCATCCACACCACGGATCCGCTGGCGTCGGCCCAGCGCGTCATGCCGTCGCTGGTGCCATAGGTCCCGGCCTGCAACTGCACCGACTGCAGGCGCCAGGTCAGGTCGGCCTGGCGGTAGGCCTGCTGGTCGCCACCGGCATAACCGATGTTGAAGCCCACGCCGCCGGCACTGGGCACGGCGCGGCTGTAGTTGACCCGCTGCACGCTCTCGCCGCTCTGGTTGCGCTCGGCGCTGAGGCTGATGGTGCCGTGCAGGTCGAAGGGGATCACCAGTTGCGCCTGGGTCGCCCACTGCCCGCCGCCCACCTCGCGGTTGGCCGACAGGTACAGGCTGGTGCTGCCCCACAGCGAGCGGCTCCAGCTCAAGTTGACCAGGCGCGTGCGCGAGTTGTCGGCGGCGCGCACGTCGAAGTAGCCGGCGCCGAGGCTGCCGTAGCGCTCCAGGTTGAGGCTGACCGTGACCTGCTCGCTGCGCTGGCTGAGACGGGCATAGGGGCTGTCCAGCAGCGTTGCGTCGGCATAGTCGCCGTGGCGCTCCAGGCGCTGGTAACTGAAGCCCAGGCGCTGGCTGTTGTACTGGTAGCCGACGCTCAGTTGCTGGCCGCCCTGGCCGTCATAGCGGCTGTGGCTCACGGCGGCGTTGACCACGCCGAGGTTGCCCACCCGCAGGTTGCCGCCGAGGCCGCCGAGGGTCAGCGACTCGCCGACCTCGCCGTGGCTTTCCAGGGTGAAGCTGTCGCTGACGCCGTAGCGCAGGCTGGCCGAGGTCAGCGTCGAGCCATAGGAAAAGTCGCTGATGCCGTAGTTGCGGCGCAGCTTGCCGGCCGCCACCGAGAAGTCGGTCAGGCCCTTCTGCAGCAGGGTGCTGGTGACATAGAACGGCAAGGTGGTGGAGACCTGGCGGCCGAGGGCGTCGGTGGTCACCACCACCGCCTCGCCGGCGCCATTGATGTACGGCACGTTGGTCAGGGTGTAGGGGCCGGGCTGCAGGTCGGCGCTGGCGCTCTTGTAGCCGTTGATGAACAGGTCCAGGGACGACGGCACCGCCGCTTCGCCGGCGAACGCCGGCAACGGGTAGGTGACCAGGTCCGGGCGTACCGAGAAGTCCCGCGACACCTGCACGCCGCCCAGGCGCACCGAACTGCTCCAGGGCAGCGCGCCGGTGATCACGTCGCCGGCCTCGTAGGTCAGCAGGCGTTGCTCGTCGGTGTAGCGGAAGGTGGTGTCGTAGCGCAGGAAGCCGCGCCGGCTTTCGTCGAAGCTCTCGCCACTGATCTGCTGGCGCCACTGCCCGGTGGTGGAGAAGGTGCCCCAGTCGTCGAACACGCGAAACTCGTTCCACGCCGACAGGCTGGTGCCGGCGTCGTCGGTGTCGTTGAGGTACAGGTCGTAGTTGAGCAGCGCGCCGAAGCTGCTGCGGGCCTCGGTCGGCGGGTACAGCGAGCGGCCGCCGATCTGCTGGTTCGGCAGCCAGCCCAGCGGTACCTGCAGGAGCAGGCGCTGGGCCTGGCTGTCGTAGTCGCTGTGCAGGCCGGCGATGCTGTCCAGCGCCACTTCCTCCGGCACCGGCATGGGCAACGCGATGCCCGCCGCGCGCAGGTCGCTGGCCGCCACGTACAAATGACCGGAGCGCTGCTGCACGAGCACCACGCTACCGCTGTTCATCTGGTTGACCACCAGTTCCAGGTACAACTGCGCATCGCTGATTGCCTCCTCGCCGCTGGGTGGCGGCGGTAGTTCGCCAGCCAGCAACGGAGCCACCGCGAATACCATCATGCCACTCGCCAGCGCCAGACGACGGGTACTGGCCAGAAATCCCTTCACGCACTGTTCCCACCCTTGACGGGGCTGCTCCGGCCCCTGGTCCCTGATCTACCCGCTCACTTCAATGCCCCTGACCAATGGTCTGAGCGGTGTCGCCGCCATTCACCCGCCCCTGCAGCACGCTGGCCGCCGACGCCTGCAACGGCGCCGGCCAGCGCATGCTGGCACCGGGCAGCACATAACCGAGCAAACCTTCCACCACCGGGCGGCTCTGCCCGCCCTGCTGCATGACCACGTCGGTCAGGCGTGCATGCACCGGGCCGCTGTTGCGGATCTCGACGAACGGCTTGCCCTGCACCGACACCTGGCGCCAGCTCAGTTGCGGCTTGCCGACGCCCTTGCTGTCGCGCTGGCCCTCGGGATCGGGTTTGCCCCACAGGCCCTCGCCGTAGACGAACAGCGGTACCGAATAGCGCATCTGGAAGCGGATCGCCGCCTGCGGTTTCTCCGCCCCCTGGTTGGGCGGCAGCGCTGGCGGGATCTCGTCGATGATGATGCGGTAGGCCTGTTCCTGGCCGACCGGCGAGACGCCGGTGCGGGTCAGGCGGATGAGCTGCTTCTGCCCCGGCTCGATCTTGGCCAGGGGCGGACTGCCGATGATCTCGCGCTGGTTCTGGTACTGGTCGTCGAACTCGCCCTGACGCCAGGCGAAGATGCGGATCTGCAGGTTGGCCACCTCGCTGCCGCGGTTTTCCAGCCACAGTGCGCCGGCCTTCTGTTCGGCCTCGATCACCGGATCGATCGGCCAGATCAGCACCGACGTCGCCGCCTGCGTCAGTTCCCCCCAGCTCGCCAGGAACAGTGCCAACAGCAGCGCCCCCGGACCACGACGCAGCGCGTCCATTGCCATGCCAGCCTCCTTGGTTTTCTTGTCAGCCCGGCGCGTTCTCGCTTACCAGGTCAGTGTCACTTGCAGCACATCGGTGTAGCTCCCGGCCGGCAGCGCCCCGGTCAACTGGGTGCGGGCGTAGATCGGCAGTTGGATCGCGGTCGGGTCGCTGTAGCTGACCGCCACCGACTGGTTGATCCCCAGCGCCTGGCTGAAGGCGGCGTCGCGAAACAACTGGTAGACCAGCAGGTTGCTGCCGGTGGTGCGCTTGAGGTTGCGACTGCCGTTGTTGTTCTGCCCACCGCCCACCGCCATGGTCAGGGTGGTGCCTGGCGTGCATTGCAGGGTCACCGTGGTCCCACTGAGCTGGGTGCTGGCGGCGGACGTCGACAACGCGGAAAAGCTGCCGAAATCCAGGTTGCCGTAGTTGCTCACCCCGCCCACCACCAGGCAGCCCGCCTGGATCGTCGCATTGACCAGGAAGGTGCTGGTGGTGGCGGCATCCAGGGGCACCGGGGCAACCGCCGCGACCAGCGCCAGGCCCAGCGCCAGACGCCCGTGCATGGTTCAGAAACTCAGCTCGACCGCCACGGTGTCGGTGTAGGTGCCCGGTGGCAGCCCGGCCTTGCCCACCGCCTTGCCGTACAGGTTCACGGTCTGCGCCGCGCCACTGCTGGTAGGCAGGGTGATGGTGCCGTTGATCGGCAGCACCGTGCCGAACCCGGAGTCGGTGAAGAAATCGTAGGGCACGAAATTGCCCGAGCCATCGGCCAGGGCGCGAGTACCACCGGTGGACTGGCCGTCATGGGCGCCGACGCCGACCTTGATCACCGGGATCGCGCCATTGGAGCAGAGGATGCTCATGGCCCCGCCGCCACCCGCCAGCACTTGGGCACCGGCCTGGGTGAACAGGGCGGTCTGGGTACCGAAGTTGAGGGCACCGAAGTTGACCCCGGTGGTGGCCGTGGAACCGTTCACCTGGCAACTGGAGATCAGCACCAGCGAGGCGTTGATCTGACCGGTGACGGTGGCGGCCTGGGCCTGGGACGCGAGGGCCAGGGCAACGCCAGCGAAGAGGAAACGGGAAAGGGTTGGTTTCATGGTTCACTCCTTTGACTGTCACCAGTCCAGCGTCACCGTCAGGGTGTCGCGATAAACGCCCGCGGGCAGGGCTTTGGGGTTGGCTACGACAACGCCGTAGATGGGGATCGGGATCTGTGCCGCGCTGCTCACCGAGAAGCTGAGTTGCTGGCCGATACCATAGTTCGAGCGTCCGGCCGGATCGGTGGACAACTGATAGGGGATGAGCACGCCGCCGTTGCTCAGGCGCCGCGTGGCGCCATCGGGGTTGCTGCCGCCGTTGATGGTCACGGAGAAGGCGCGCACCGCCGGGTTGCAGCTGACCTGCAGGTTGCCGTTGCCGACGGAGTCGTCGAGGGCGGCCCGCAGCGGGTTGTTCCACATCGGCCCCTGGGCGCCGAAGTCCAGTACCCCGCCCGCCGGTGCCGGCGCCTGCGGGGTCGGGTCGTTACTGATCTGGCACGCGGAGGTCAGCACCAGGCGTGCCTGGATATGCCCGCTCATGGCGCCGTGGACGCTGGTGCTGAGCAGGAGCGGTCCCAGGCTCAGCAGGAGAATGCGTGATGTCTGCATGCTGCTCGCTCCTTAAGCAGTGCCACCTCGACCGTCACCAGGTGACGGTCACCTTCAACAAGTCCGAATAGCGCCCCGTCCGTGGAAGCTCGGTTTGAGTGTCGATACGCGCATACAAGGGAAGATCCACCGATCCGCTGTCCGGTACCCGGGCATGCTGGGCGATGTTCACCGCCAGCGGCACCCGCCACGCGGGGTCCTGGAACAGGCGGTAGGGAATGGGCCTGGCCTGCGGGTCGGCGGAGACCAGGTAGCGCACCTCGCCGCTGCCGCCATGCAGGCCGCCGTCGACCTCGACCTGGTAGGCCGTGTCCGGGTTGCATTCCAGCCGCGGCGGCCGCTGCACCAGCAACTGGCTGGTCAGGGGGCCGGCGGGAGCATCCAGCCGCGGACTGCGGCCGAAATCGAGGACCCCCAGCGCCGCGGCGCCCGCATCCCGGGTGTCGTGGATCAACAGACAGCCGCGCTGCACGTCGATGCGCACCTCGACCAGGAAATCCGTAGCGGCAGCGCCCTGGGCCGCGCACAGCCCGAACAGCGCCAGCAGTGTCCGTCCCTTCACCTTCCCTCCCTGTCCTTAGGCTCTGTATGAAAAGCCTTGATACTCGGTGATGCTGCGTTGAAAACAGCCTCGGAATGCTCATTTACAACCCGTAAAGTCGAACGCGACCCCGGCCGTTCCTCGGCTGTTTTCGCCTTGCCTGACCTTCGTCTCAAGGCTTTTCATACAGAGCCCTGCAGGATTCATCTGGAATTGAGGGTAGCAGCCGAGGAAAATGCTGCCAGCCGATCAAGAAATGTACAGCTTCTGTATAGGAAATATCTGACGAACCACTCAGGTCTGGCTGGCAGCTTTTTTCACTATCTGGTTAATATTGCCGCCGCCCATCGCCACCATCCCGCCGAGGAGCCCCGCTGTGCCTGCCTGGATCCGCTCGCCCCTGCGCGCCTTGCGCGAACGCCTCGCCCCCACCGCTGCGGTGGAAGACGAGAAGATCCAGCGCTACTTCGCCGACAAGGCACGGCAACAGGGCTACACCCTGAGCCAGGGCCAGCAGCGTGTGGTCAGTGCCATGGCGCAACAGGCCGCGCGCCTTTCCGGCGGCCAGGCCCGCAGCCTGTACCTGCATGGCCAGGTGGGGCGCGGCAAGAGCTGGCTGCTGGACGGTTTCTACAACGCCCTCGGCGATACCCCCAGGCGCCGCCTGCACTTCCATGATTTCTTCGCCCGCCTGCACCAGGGCATGTTCGCCCACCGTCACCAGGACAACGCCCTGGAGGTCACCCTCGACCAGTTGCTCGGCGATTGCCGGGTGCTGTGCTTCGACGAGTTCCATGTCCACGACATCGGCGACGCCATGCTGCTCACGCGGCTGTACCAGGCACTGTTCGCGCGGGGCATCTTCGTCCTCGTGACCTCCAACTACCCGCCCCACGGGCTGCTGCCCAACCCGCTCTACCACCAGCGCTTCGAGCCGGTGATCCGCTTGATCGAAGAACGCATGCAGGTGCTGGAGGTCGGCGGCGAGCAGGACTACCGCGCCCTCCCCGGTGCCGGCACGCAGCAGCGCTTCACCCAGGGCCACTACGTCTGGCCCGGCACCCCGGAGCAGTTGCAGCGCCTGGGGTTCGACGGGGCCTGCCGCGACGTCGTGCTGGAGGTCAACCAGCGCCGCCTGCAGGCGCGGCTACGTGACGAACACAGCGTGGTCTTCGATTTCGCCAGCCTGTGCGAGCAGGCCACCGCGGTGATCGACTACCTCGAGCTGATCCAGCGTTTCCAGCACTGGACCCTCGAAGGCCTGCCGGACCTGGAGGACTGCACCATCGCCGCCCAGCAGCGCTTCATCAACCTGGTGGACGTGCTGTACGACCGCGACAAGCTGCTGCTGCTGATCGGCGACAGGCCGCTGGCGCAGAGCCTGGGCGGCAGCGTGGCGGACCTGGCCAGGACCCGCAGCCGGCTGGGGCAACTGCAGCAGGTCGGGCCGCCGTGATGTAGCGCGGCAGCGAGGGCGGGTCCATCCCATTACCTGGCCTGCACCAGCACCGCCTCGATCTCCGCCAGCACCGCCGGATCATCCAGGGTCGACGGCGCCACGTAGGCCTGCTGGTCGGCGATCTTGCGCAGCACCGCACGGAGGATCTTGCCCGAACGGGTCTTGGGCAAGCGCTTGACCACCCGCACCTGGTTGAAACAGGCCAGCGCGCCGATCTGCTCGCGCACCACGGCCACCAGTTCGGCCTGCAACTGCGCCTCGCCGCTGTCCACGCCATCCTTGAGCACCAGCAGCGCCAGCGGCACCTGGCCCTTGATCTCGTCGCGCACGCCGACCACCGCGCACTCGGCCACCGCCGGGTGGCGCGCCACCAGGTCCTCCATCTCGCCGGTGGACAGGCGATGCCCGGAAACATTGATGACGTCGTCGGTGCGTCCCATGATGTAGACAAAACCATCGTCGTCCAGGTAGCCGCCGTCACCGGTGTGGTAGTAGCCGGGATAGGCCTGCAGGTACGACTCCAGGTAGCGCGGGTGATCGCCCCACAGGGTCTGGCTGCAGCCCGGCGGCAATGGCAGGGCGATGACGATCGAGCCCTGCTGGTTGGCCCCGAGCACCTGGCCATCCTCGTCCAGCACCCGCACGTGATAGCCCGGCACCGCCCGGTTGCTGGAACCCGCGCGGGCACCACTGCCGTGCAGGCCGAGGCAGGGCGCGGTGACCGGCCAGCCGGTCTCGGTCTGCCACCAGTGATCGTGGACCGCCTTGCCGCTGACATCCTCCAGCCATCGATGGGTACTGGAATCCAGGCGCTCGCCGGCGAGGAACAGCTGGCGCAGCGAACTCAGGTCATAGCGCCGCAGCAGCGCGCCGTCGGGGTCTTCCTTGCGGATCGCGCGCATCGCCGTCGGCGCACAGAACAGGCCATTGACCCGGTACTGCTCGACCACCCGCCAGTAGGCGCCGGCATCCGGGGTGCGGATCGGCTTGCCCTCGTAGAACACCGTGGTGCAGCCATTCATCAGCGGCCCGTAGACGATCAGCGAATGCCCCACCACCCAGCCGACATCGGAGATCCCCCACCACACCTCGCCGGCCTGCATGCCATAGATGCTCTGCATGGCGAAGCGCAGGGCCACGGCATTGCCGCCATTCTCGCGGACGATGCCCTTGGGTTTCCCGGTGGTGCCGGAGGTGTACATGATGTACAGCGGATCAGCGGCGTTCAGTTCCACCGGCGGCACCGGCCGGGCGTCCAGCAGCGCCGCCTGCCAGTCGAGGTCGCGACCTTCGACCAGCGTGGCCCGCGCCTGCGGGCGCTGCAGCACCAGGACCTTGCCCGGCGGATGGGCACACTGCTCCAGCGCACGGTCCACCAGCGGCTTGTACTCGATGACGCGGTCGAACTCCACGCCACAGGACGCCGTGAGCAATGCCACCGGCCGCGCGTCGTCGATGCGCAAGGCCAGCTCGTGGGGAGCGAAGCCGCCGAACACCACCGAATGCACCGCGCCGATCCGCGCGCAGGCCAGCATGGCCATGGCCGCCTGCGGCACCATGGGCATGTAGATGACCACGCCGTCGCCCTGCTTCACCCCCAGCTCGCGCAGCAGGCCGGCGAGGCGCGCGGTCTCGTCGCGCAACTGGTTGAAGGTGAAGGTCTGCTGGCTACCGGTGACCGGCGAATCGTAGATCAGGGCCAGTTGCTCGCCACGGCCTGCCTCGATCTGCTGGTCGAGGGCCAGGTAGCAACTGTTCAGGCTGCCGTCGGCGAACCACTGGTGGGTGCCGTCGGGGTTGTCGCGCAGGATCTGCGTGGGCTGGCGGAACCAGGCCAGGTCGGCGGCCTGCTCCGCCCAGAAGGCGGCGGGGGTGGCAATGGAGCGGTCGTAGCTGTGCTGATAGCTCATGAACGAATAACCCTACGTTTGTTGTTATTAAAGGGCGAACGTCGAGTATGGCCGGATGCGCCGACACGGCTATCGAACTTAAGTCGCATGGGCGGCGGGCGTTGCCGCTATCATGGCGGCCTTTTTTCACAAGGCAGTTCCCATGCATAGCCTCGACGACCTCAAGGCCGGCCGCCTGGCCGGTACCCCCCGCCTCGACCTGGCCTGCGGCCTTGAGCACTTCCCGCCAGAAATCTTCAGCCTGGCCGACAGCCTCGAAGTGCTCAACCTCACCGGCAACGCCCTGACCAGCCTGCCCGACGACCTCGGCCGCCTGCACAAACTGAAAGTGCTGTTCTGTTCGGAGAATCGCTTGAGCGAGCTGCCCCTCGGCATCGGTGGCTGCGCGCAGTTGCAGGTGGTCGGGGTGAAGAGCAACCGCATCGGCCGGGTCGACGCCGCCGCGCTGCCGCCGCGCCTGCGCTCGCTGGTGCTCACCGACAACCAGCTGCAGCGCCTGCCCGACGCCCTCGGCGACTGCGCCGAACTGCAGAAACTGATGCTCTCCGGCAACCGCCTGCGCCACCTGCCGAACAGCCTGCAACGCTGCACCAGGCTGGAACTGCTGCGCATCGCCGCCAATCGTCTGGAACACCTGCCCGAGTGGCTGCTGCGCATGCCCAACCTGGCCTGGCTGGCCTATGCCGGCAACCCGCTGGCGGACGGCCTGCGCACGCCAGCGGCACCCTCGGCCTGCACGCGCATCGCCTGGCCCGACCTGCACCTCGGGCAGCGCCTGGGACAAGGGGCTTCCGGGGTCATTCATCGGGCGCACCTGGCGGGCCGCAACGGCGCCGTGGCGGTCAAGCTGTACAAGGGCGGGATCACCAGCGACGGCACGCCGCTGGACGAGATGAGCGCCTGCCTGCACGCCGGTGATCATCCGCACCTGATCCCGTTGCTCGGCCGCGTCGACGACCACCCCGAAGGCATTCCGGCGCTGGTCATGGAACTGATCGGCCCGGCCTGGTCCAACCTGGCCGGGCCGCCGAGCCTGGACAGCTGCACCCGCGACCGCTACCCCGCCGAACGCCGCCTGGACGAGCCGGAGCTGCGCCGCCTGGCCCTGTCCATCGCCGCGGTAGCGGAGCATCTGCACCGCCAGGGCCTCAGCCATGGCGACCTGTACGCCCACAACATCCTCTGCGACGCCCATGGACACAGCCTGCTCGGCGACTTCGGCGCGGCGTCGTTCCACCCGCGGGACGACAGCGTCGAAGCCCGCTTGCTGGAGCGCATCGAGGTGCGCGCGTTCGGCATTCTGCTGGGAGAACTGCTGGAGCGGTGTGACGAGGAACTGGCGGGGCTATGGGACTTGCAGCGTCAGTGCGTGCGGCCCAACGGGCTGGAGCGGCCCGCCTTCGCCGAGGTGGCTGCCAGCCTGCGTGCTCAATGAAAAGGGGCCGCTTTGCGGCCCTTCGCGAGCAAGCTCGCTGCCACGGGGCTGCTGCTCGCGAAGGGCCGCACGGCAGCCCCGGACAACCGGCTGACTGGAATCAGCCAGCCAGGCCTACGTAGACGTTCTGCACATCGTCATGCCCATCGATGGCATCGAGGAAGGCTTCCACTTCCGCCAGCGCCTCGGCGCTCAGGCTCGCGGCACTGACCGGGTTCTTCGGGGTGTAGCCGATCTTCGCCGAGGTCACGGTGAAGCCCTGGGTCGGCAGGGCTTTCTGCACGCTGTCGAGATCGGTGGTTTCGGTGATGAACAGGGTCGCGCCTTCATCGGCCGGCTCGAAGTCCTGGGCACCGGCTTCGATGGCGGCCAGCTCGGGGTCGGCATCGGCGCTGTCCGGGGTGGCCTCGATCAGGCCGACATGGTTGAAGTCCCACGACACCGAACCCTCGGCACCCAGCTGGCCCTTGCGGAACAGCACGCGGACTTCGGCGACGGTGCGGTTGACGTTGTCGGTCAGGCACTCGACGATCAGCGGCACCTGGTGCGGGGCGAAGCCTTCGTATTTCACCGAGTGGTACTGCACCTGCTCGCCCAGCAGGCCGGCGCCTTTCTTGATGGCGCGCTCGAGAGTCTCGCGGGTCATGGACGCCTTCTTGGCCTGCTCGATCACGAGGCGCAGGCGCGCGTTCATGTCCGGGTCGGCACCGCTGCGCGCGGCGATCTGAATTTCCTTGGCCAGCTTGCCCATGATCTTGCCCTTGGCATTGGCTGCTGCTTCTTTATGCTTGGCTTTCCACTGTGCGCCCATGTCGACTCTCTTGTTTCAGGTGTCGGTTCAGGAAGCGACCGACAAAGTGGCGTGCAGTTTATACGGCCTCCGGCGGGCAATCGACAAAAAATCGCGATTGCCCGCCCCGCCCGCCTCAGGTACGCAGCGGCTTGACCGCCATGGCCGTGTTCGGTGCCACCTGCGGGTCATGGCCCGGGCTGGCCGGACGGCTGTTCCAGTGCGGCAGCAGGACCAGCGCGGAAAACAGCGCGCAGCCGGCGAAGATGATGAACACCGTGACGCCATCGAAATAGCCCGGCAGCAGCCCGCCGAGAATCGCCCCCACCGAACCGCAGCCGTTGACGAAGCCGGCGGCCGTGGCCCCGGCCCTGGCCGTGCCGAAATCGATGGCCGCGGCGCCGCTGATCATCGAGTCGGGGCCGTACAAGGTCAGGCCCATGACGAACAGCAGGGCCACCACCAGCGCCACGCTGCCGCTGTGCAGCGCCCCCATGAACAGGCCGAGGACCACCGTCAGCACCACCAGGCTGATCACGCAGGCCGGCATGCGCCGGGCGCCGAACAGCTTGTCCGAGGCCACGCCGATCATGATCGGGCCGAGCAGCCCGGCCAGTTCGAAGGCGGTGGGAATGATCGCCGCGCCGACCTTGCCCACCGAGGGCATCTGCTCGAAGACGATCACCGGGCCCCACAGCAGGATGGCGTAGCGCGCCGGCTTGAGCAGGAAGTAGGCCAGGCCCAGGACCAGCACGGTGCGGTTGCGCAGGATGTCGCGCAGCGGCGCCCAGACGCTGCACAGGTCACTGGCCGGGGCCATGCTCTGCGGCTCCGGTTCCACCGCGGGCAGGCCGACGTCCTCGGGCCTGTTGCGCTGCAGGAAGAAGAACAGCAGTGCCACCGCCGCCACCACCGCGGCGCTGGAGAAGAACGCCGCGTGCCAGGTGCCGACCAGGGTGTAGGCCCACCAGCCGGCGAACGGCGACGCCACCAGGCCGCCAAAGGCATAGCAGGAACTCCACAGCCCCAGCACCCTGCCACGCTGCACGGCAGGGAAGAAGCTGCCGATGTTCTTGCACAGCCCGGCCCAGCCGGTGGACTGGGCCAGGCCCTGGACCAGCATGCAACTGGCGAACACCGGGAAGGTCGCGTAGCTGCCCATCACCGTTGCCGCGGCGGCGGAGATCAGCAGGCCACCGAGCACCACCACGCGCGGGCCGAAACGGTCGGCGAGCATGCCCCAGGTGAACTGGCCCACGGCATAGGCGGCCAGGTAGATCGCGTCGAGGTTGGCCATGGCCATCTTGTCGAGGGTGAACGCGGGGTCTTCGCCGATGCCGAGCTTGGCCACGGAAAAGGCTTTGCGGGTGAAGTAGAACGCGGCGTAGGCGAGCCAGGTGATGGCGAAGATCTGCATGCGCCAACGCTGGATGCTGGGGACGTGCTTGTTCATGAGTCTGACCTCGGAGCTGAGTGTGCCGGCAGAATTGGCAAGAAAACGCCTGTGTTGTTGTTGTGTTGCGCACTCCGGTGACGGCACGCCGCCACCGGGTCAGAGGGTCGCCTGAGGCTGCGCCAGACGCCCATGACCGGACAGTCATTCGCAGGACTGTCGCGGACCGGGAGATGGAAACAAATTGCACACTGATAAATAAAATCGATTTATCGTATTTCAAATATAAGCCCAGCTTGTTACAGGAGCAGCGATGTCGGTTTCTCAGGCTCAACTCAAGGCGTTTCATGCGGTCGCCCAGCACGGCAGCTTCACCCGCGCGGCCGAACGGCTGTTCCTCACCCAGCCGGCGATCTCCGACCAGGTGCGCAAGCTGGAGGAGCGCTACGGCGTGCTGCTGTTCCATCGCAACAAGCGCTCGGTGCAACTGACCGACCTCGGCGAACGCTTGCTGGGCATCACCCAGCGCCTGTTCGCCTGCGAAGCCGAGGCCAATGAACTGCTGCAGGACTCCCGTGCGCTGCAGACCGGCGCCCTGGTCCTGGCGGTGGATGCGCCGGTGCACGTGCTGCGCCAGGTCGCACGGTTCTGCCAGCGCTTTCCCGGGATCAACGTGAAGATCGAGACCGGCAACACCGATGCGTCCCTGGCCCGGCTGTTCAGCTACCAGGCCGATATCGCCCTGCTCGGCCGCGACGTCGAGGACCCGCGGCTGTTCTGCCTGCCGCTGCGGGACGAGGCGATGGTCGCCTTCGTGTCCCGCGATCATCCCTGGGCCGGACGCACCGCGATCCGCCTCGCCGACCTCGACGACACCCCGCTGGTGCTGCGCGAATCCGGCTCGGTGACCCGCCAGACCCTGGAGCAAGAGATGCGCCGCGCCGGCCTGCGCATCCGCGCGGCGATCCAGGTGGAAGGCCGCGAAGCGGCGCGGGAAGCGGTGGTGGTGGGGATCGGCGTCGGCGTGGTGTCGGCGGCGGAGTTCGGTGCCGACGCCCGGGTCTGTGCCCTGCCCATCGTCGATTGCCAGCGGCGCCTGAAGGAGACCCTGGTGTGCCTCAACGAGCAGCGCTCGCGGCGGCTGGTGGCGACCTTCATGGAGATGTTCGAGGAGGCTTGAGGCGCGTGGCGCCGCACCGCAAGGACAGGAGGGCAAAGGGTAATGCCTGTCAGTTGGTGATTCGGTGACTATCCGGGGCTGCTCTGCAGCCCTTCGCGAGCAAGCTCGCTCCCACAAGGTCGTGCAATCTGTGGAAGGGGCGCAGAGCGGCCCCAATTGCACTAACCGACTGGCATCAGGGCAAAGGGCAGTTTTCTTCAATACCCGGCCCAGCCCGCGCCGATAGAGTCCAGGCCTCGTTCCCTGCAAGAGCAACCTTCATGAGCCTGACACTCTCCATGGCCGCCTTCGCGCTGGCCGCGTCCATCTCCCCCGGCCCGGTCAACCTGGTCGCCCTCGCCTCCGGTGCCCGCCACGGCCTGCGCACCTCCCTGCGGCATGTCACCGGGGCGACCCTGGGTTTCTGCCTGCTGCTGTTGCTGGTGGGCTTCGGCCTGCACGCCGTGCTGCTGCGCTGGCCCGGGCTCACCGAGGCACTGCGCTGGGCCGGCATCCTGTTCCTGCTGTACATGGCCTGGAAACTCGCCAGCGACGACGGCCGCCTCGGTGCTGGCGACCCACACAAGGCCCCGGGCTACCTCCACGGCGCAGCGATGCAATGGCTCAACCCCAAGGCCTGGCTGGCCTGCGTCGCCGGGGTCGGGGCCTTCGTCGGCCAGGGCGAGAGCGCGCTGCTGTGGCGGTTCACCCTGATCTACCTGGTGGTCTGCTACCTGTCGGTGGGCTGCTGGGCCTGGGCCGGCACGGTGATCCGCCGGCATCTCGAGGAGCCACGGCGCATGCGCCTGTTCAACCGCACCCTGGCCGGCCTGCTGGCGGCCAGCGCTGGCTACCTGCTACTGGGCTGAACGGTAATGCCCCGGGGTCGCCGCCAGGTGCTGCTTGAAGGCGCGCTGCAGGTGGGCCTGGTCGGCGAACCCGGCCTCGTGGGCCACCTCCGCGATCAGGCGCCCCCGGCGCAACTGCGCGCGGGCATAGCGCACTCGCTGATCGAGCAGGTAGCCGTGGGGCGTCAGGCCGAAATGCTGCTTGAAGGCACGGATCAGGTAGGAGGTCGACAGCCCCACCGCCTCGCCGATGTCCTCCAGCTTCAGCGGTTCGGTGCAGTGCGCGCGGATGTAGTCCGCCGCGCGTTGCAGGCGCTGGTTGCCCTGCCCCGCCTGCGCCGGCGCCGCGTCGACCTGCTCGCGCAACTGGCCGAAGAAGCACTCGGCGGCGAGGCGCTTGTCGTCGCTGGCGCACTGGCTGTCTGTGAGCCGCCGGTACAGCGCGGTCAGTGCCCGGTACAGCGCCGGCGAGGTGCTCAGGGTGCGTCCCAGCGGCTCGAAGCCCTGCTCGCGCAGCCAGGGCATGTCGACGTAGAGCATCAGGTAGGACCAGGGCTGGTCGGCGATCGGGTTGCAGGCGTGGACCACGCCGGGATTCATCATCACCACGCTGCCGGCCTCGATCTCGTGCCAGCGCTGGCCATCGAAATAGGTACTGCGCCCGGCGGTGATCGCGCCGATGGAAAAGCCTTCGTGGGAGTGCCGCGCGTAGCAGACCTGGCGGCCATCGGCGACGCCCCGGGCCTCGATGAACGGCAGCGCCGGATCACGCCAGAAAGTAGAACCATTGCTCATCGAAAAAGCCTCTGCGCACTGTACGAAAACGACCCTATCATCCGGCGTCGTGCACCACCACCAGCAACTGCGCCGGCTGCTCGCCCAGGGAGCGCAGGCGGTGCGGGGTCTGCGCGTTGAAGTAGAGGGCATCGCCGCGTTCGAGGATGACCCGCTCGCTCATGAAATCCACCTCGACCCGGCCATCGTGGACGAAGAGAAACTCCTCGCCCAGGTGCTCCTTGAACGTCGCATCGCTGAAGTCCATCGGCGGGTTGATCAGGAACGGCAACAGGCTGCGCTGGCCGATCTGGCTGGCCAGCACCGCGTAGCCCGGCCCCTTGCCGGAGAGCGACTGGCGCTCGCCGCTGCGCACCAGGCTGTAGCGCGTCGGGTTCGGCGCATCCTCGGCGAACAGTTCCTCGACATTGACGTTCAGCGCCCGCGCCAGCTTGAGCGCGGCGGCGATCGACGGCGTGTTCAGGCCGCGCTCGACCTTGGACAGGTAGCTCTTGGTCATGCCGGACTGCTCGGCCAGCGCCTCGAGGGTGATGCCAAGTTTTTTTCTGAGTAATTTCAAACGGATAGACATGCGCCGCAGTGGATTCCGGTGAGTGGGGAAACTTTTTCCTTGCTCATGACACTTTGTGTCATATAGCCTTGTTCGTGTCATCGGGTCTGACCGCCCCGTTCGTTTCTCAGGCAACCGGGGCGGGCCAGCCATGACATCGCACTCACACCATCGAGGACACCCAATGGCCAACACAATGGCACTGCCCAAGGACCAGCTGGTCCAGCAGGCCCTTGCGCGGATGCAAGGCTCGCTTGCGGATAATACGTGGACTGTCAGGGAAAAGCTGGCCCTGACCTGCCGCATTCTCTTCGACCGCGGGCACGACTCCGGCCTGGCCGGGCAGATCAGCGCCCGCGGCGCGCAACCCGGCACCTTCTACACTCAGCAACTGGGCCTGGGGTTCGACGAGATCAGCGCCAGCAACCTGCTGCTGGTCAACGAGGACCTCGAAGTCCTCGAAGGCCAGGGCATGGCCAACCCGGCCAACCGTTTCCACAGCTGGCTGTACCGCGCCCGCCCGGACGTCAACTGCATCATCCACACCCACCCCACCCATGTCGCTGCGCTGTCGATGCTGGAAGTACCGCTGCAGGTGTCGCACATGGACGTCTGCCCGCTGTACGACGACTGCGCGTTCCTCGAACGCTGGCCGGGCGTGCCGGTGGGCAACGAGGAAGGTGAGATCATCGCCGCGGCGCTGGGCGACAAGCGCGCCATCCTGCTGTCCCACCACGGCCAGCTGTCCACCGGCGCCGATATCGAGCAGGCCTGCGTCACCGCCAACCTGATCGAGCGTGCGGCGCAGTTGCAGTTGCTGGCGATGTCCGCCGGCACCCTGCAACCGATCGACCCGGCCCTGGGCCGCGAGGCCCACGACTGGATCGACCGGCCCAAGCGCCATGGCGCCGCTTTCAACTATTTCGCCCGGCAAAGCCTGCGCCGCCACGCCGACTGCCTGAACTGACCGAACTGGAGCCCCCCACATGAACACGCTTTTCCACGGCATCATCGGCTACACCGTCACCCCGTTCAGCGGCCGCGATGGCGAAAGCCTCGACCTGGGCGCCCTCGGCCAGTCCATCGAACGCCTGATCGACGGCGGCGTACAGGCCATCGCCCCGCTGGGCAGCACCGGCGAAGGCGCCTACCTGAACGACCGCGAGTGGAGCCAGGTGGCCGAATTCAGCCTCAGCCACATCGGCAAGCGCGTACCGACCATCGTCAGCGTGTCCGACCTGACCACCGCCAACGCCATCCGCCGCGCCCGCTTCGCCGAGGAACACGGCGCCGACGCAGTGATGGTGCTACCGGCGGCCTACTGGAAGCTCAGCGAGGCGGAGATCCTCCACCACTACCAGCGCATCGGCGACAGCATCGGCATCCCGATCATGCTCTACAACAACCCGGCCACCAGCGGCACCGATATGTCGGTGCCGCTGATCCTGCGCATCGTCAAGGCGGTGGAGAACGTGACCATGGTCAAGGAGAGCACCGGCGACATCCAGCGCATGCACGCCCTGCAGCAACTGGGCGAGGGCCAGGTCCCCTACTACAACGGCTGCAACCCGCTGGCCCTGGAAGCCTTCGTCGCCGGTGCCACGGGCTGGTGCACGGCGGCGGCCAACCTGATCCCGGTGCTCAACCAGCAGCTGTACCGGGCGGTCACCGGCAATGACCTGGAGCGCGCGCGGGAGCTGTTCTACCGGCAGTTGCCGTTGCTCGACTTCATCCTCAAGGGCGGTTTGCCGGCGACGGTCAAGGCCGGGCTGAAGCTGACCGGGATCGACTGCGGGGTTCCGCGGGCGCCGGTGTTCTCGCTGGATGAAGCCGGTTGCGGGCGGCTGCAGGCGTTGCTGGATCGCCTGGCCTAAACCGCCTCGAAGACCTGCAGCGCCTTGCCCTCGTCCACCTCGACCAGCAGGCGCTGCATCGGCCCCAGCAGCGCGCGGTACTGCCGCGCGTCGCAGGTCGGCAGGAACACCGACAGCACCCGAGGATCGTAGAAACGGAACATCAGCACCCGGTGGTCCTCGGTGCGCACCCGGAGAAACTTCTTGCAGTGCCGGCGCAGCTGCGCCATCGACACCTGCGCCGGCACCCGCAGGGCGATGCCCCAGGCCTTGCCCCAGCCCAGGGCCAGCAGTTCCAGACTCTCGCCAGAACCCGCCGGCAGCCTCACCAGCCAGGGCGCCGCCGCCTTCAACCGCGGGATCAGCGCCCCGGCATACAAGCATTCGCGCTCCAGCCCGCTGCCCTCGAGCCAGGCCAGGATCGCCGGATCCCGCGCGCCGTCGAGCAACAGGTAGACCTGATGGTCCACGGTCGTCTCGTCCTCGGGCCAGAGCAACTCGGTCACCGCCTGCAGATTCATGTTCATGCCTTGCGCTCGCAGATTTCACAGAAAGGCGTGCCGCTTTCGGCCGCCTGCTCCAGTACGGCCGCCTGGGCGTCCTGTACGCCTTCGACCTCGGCCTGGGCCGCAGCGGCCGCCGCCGCATCCTGCTGCTGCGCCTGCGCCAGCTCGCACACTTCGCAGAGCGGCGTGGCGTCCTGCGCCGCCTGCTCCAGCATGCTGGCCAGGGCCTCCTGCAGCTGCGCCACTTCGGCCGTTGCCGCCTGCGCAGCCACAGGCGCTTCGCTGGCGGCCGGCGCCTCGGCCACCGCCACGGCCGGCGCCGGCTCGACCGCTTCGACCCGCTCGGGCACGGGCGCAGGCTTGGCCAGTGGCGCGACCACCTTGGGGCTGGCGGCTTCGGCGGAACGGGTCGGCACCAGGGCCCGCCAGGCATACAGATCCGCCCGCAGGCTGCCGAAGCGCAGCTCGTTGGCCACCTGCTGCAGGACCTGCTCGTCGCTGAGGCGATGCACCATCAGGCTCTGCCGCACCAGCCAGCCGCGCAGCTCATGCACCCGGTCGGCATCGCGCAGGTGGCGCTGGACGAAGGCCTCGGCCTGCCAGGCATCGCCCAGGTCGAGACGGCGCTGCCAGGCCAGGGTCGGGCTGTCCGGCGCAGCGCCGGCGAACCCGGCCTGCTCGCACACGCCGATCTGTGTCCCGCCATCCGCGATCCATAACCGCATGATCCCGCCCCTGGAAACCCGCCACGGCCGACACACTAGCGTGCGCAATGGCCTTTAGCCAGACCATCCGCGCAATCGCTGGCCCTGGGCCGCTCTATCCCGTACCATCCGGCCGCCGGTTTCCGCAAGGAAGCCAACAGGGAATCCATCCGCGCGCCCACGGCCCGCGTAAACGGAACTGCCCCCGCAACTGTAGGCGCCGAGTCCGCTCGTTCGATCCATGCCACTGGGCCCTGCCCGGGAAGGCCGCGAGCCGACGCTGACGCGCCAGTCAGGAGACCTGCCGGCACCGTATCGTCAAACCTACCGGCGGGGTGTCCGGGAAGGGCATCCTGCGGCTGTCCGGCCATCCTGCGCCGGACGGTCCCGTGCATTTCCGGGATGCGTTTTCCAGGCCTGCGCCGGTCATCGCCGCACACGCTCGACCGGAGATCGCACTCACATGCCACCATCCCGCCTGGCCCTCGCCCTGCTCGCCAGCCTCGGCCCGGGCAGCGCCGCCCTCGCCGCGCCGACCCACTACCCGCTGACCGTGGAAAACTGCGGGGTGCGCCTGACCTTCGCCCAGGCCCCGGCGCAAGCGGTGACCATCGGCCAGGCCGGCACCGAGATGTTCTACGCCCTGGGCCTGGGCGAGCGGCTGGCCGGCACCTCGCTGTGGTTCAACGAGGTGGCGCCGCAGTTCAAGGCGCAGAACGACAAGGTCGAGCGCCTGGCCGACAACGAGCCGAGCTTCGAGGCGGTGATCGGCAAGCGCCCCGGCCTGGTGGCGGTGCAGTTCGAGTGGATGGTCGGGCCGCAGGGGGTGGTCGGCACCCGCGAGCAGTTCGCCGAACTCGGCGTGCCCACCTACCTGCTGCCGTCCGACTGCGAAGGCAAGGACAACCTCAACGGCGCCGACGGCACCCGCCTGGACACCTTCCGCATCGACAGCCTGTACAAGAGCATCGAGCAACTGGCGCAGATCATGGACGTGCAGGAGCGCGGCGCAGCCCTGGTCAGCCAGCTCCAGGCCCGCCTGGCCCAGGTCACCGCCACGGCCGGCGAGCGCCGCGCGCAGGACCAGTCGGCGCTGTTCTGGTTCTCCAGCGCCGACCTCGATACCGACCCCTACGTCGCCGGGCGCAAGGGCATCCCCGATTTCATGCTGAACAGCCTGGGCATGCGCAACGTGGTCGAGTCCGACGAGGAATGGCCAAGCGTGGGCTGGGAAACCCTGGCCAAGGCCAACCCGACCTTCATCGTCATCGCCCGCATGGACCGTCGACGCTTCCCCGCCGACGACTACCGCAAGAAGCTGGAATTCCTCAGGAACGACCCGGTCACCCGCAACATGGACGCGGTAAAGCACGACCGCATCGTCATCATCGACGCCGATGCCATGCACGCCGGGGTGCGCCTGGTGGACGGCATCGAGGTGCTGGCCGCCGCCAGCCAGAAACTGCGCAAGGCCGACTGATGCACCACGCCGTCGCCCGTCTCGCCCTGCGCTCGCTGGCCCATGCCCTGTGGGTCGGCGCCCTGCTGAGCGTGGCGCTGATCGCCGCCGCCAGCATCGGTGAAACCCGCCTCGGCCTGTCCATGGTGCTGCAGGTGCTGGCCAACCACCTGTGGGCTGCCGGGTACCCCCTCGACCCCATCGACGCCGGCATCATCTGGAACTACCGCCTGCCCCGCGCCCTGGTCGCCGGGGCCTGCGGGGCCGGACTGGCCAGCGCTGGAGCGGTGCTGCAGGCGCTGCTGCGCAACCCGCTGGCCGATCCCTACCTGCTGGGGATTTCCGCCGGCGCCTCGACCGGCGCGGTACTGGTGACCCTGCTCGGGGTCGGCGCGGGCATGCTCAGCCTGTCCGGCGGCGCCTTCCTTGGCGCCCTCGCCGCCTTCGCCCTGGTTACCCTGCTGGCGCGCAGCGCCCGCGGCAGCAGCAGCAACAACGGCCAGATCATCCTCGCCGGGATCGCCGGCTCGCAGCTGTTCAACGCCCTGACCTCGTTTCTCATCACTGCCTCGGCCAGCGCCGAGCAGGCCCGCGGCCTGATGTTCTGGCTGCTGGGCAACCTCAGCGGGGTGCGCTGGCCGGCGGTGGGACTGGCGCTGCCGGTGGTGCTGGCAGGGTTGCTGGTGTGCCTGTGGCATCGCCGCGCCCTGGACGCCTTCACTTTCGGCAGCGACGCCGCCGCGGCACTGGGCATCCCGGTGCGCCGCGTGCGCCTGCTGCTGGTGGCCTGCACGGCATTGATGACGGCAGTGCTGGTATCCATCGTCGGTGCCATCGGCTTCGTCGGCCTGGTCATCCCCCATGCCGTGCGCCTGCTCGGCGGACCGCGGCACACCCGCCTGCTGCCACTGAGCGCGCTGTGCGGTGCGCTGTTCCTGATGGCTGCCGACGTGCTGTCGCGCACCCTGCTCAAGGGCCAGGTGCTGCCCATCGGGGTGATCACCGCGCTGATCGGCGCGCCGGTCTTCGCCCTGATCCTGGTCCGCGGACGGCACGCGCGATGAACGCCTTCGATCAACAGACCGCCGCCCTCGAATGCGCCGGGCTCGCTTACCAGGTCAAGGGCACGCCGCTGCTGGCCGAGGTGACCTTGCAGGTGCGCCCAGGCGAAACCCTGGGCCTCGTCGGCCCGAACGGTTCCGGCAAGTCCACCCTGTTGCGCCTGCTGGCCGGGCTGCTGCGGCCCCAGCGCGGCGAAGTCCGCCTCGGCGGCCAGCCCCTGGCGCAACTGCGCCGCCGCGAAATCGCCCAGCGCCTGGCCGTAGTCGAACAGCAGGCCAGCACCGACGACGCCATCAGCGTGCGCGATGCCGTGGAGCTCGGGCGCACGCCCTGGCTGTCGGCGCTCAAGCCCTGGAGCGCCAGCGACGCCGCCATCGTCGAGCAGGCCCTGCAGGCGGTCGGCCTGGCCCACCTGAGCCAGCGCCCTTGGCACAGCCTGTCCGGCGGCGAGCGCCAGCGCGTGCAGATCGCCCGGGCCCTGGCCCAGCAGCCGCAGATCCTGCTGCTCGACGAGCCAACCAACCACCTGGACATCCAGCAGCAACTGAGCATCCTCGCCCTGGTCCAGGCCCTGCCGGTGACCACCCTGATCGCCCTGCACGACCTCAACCAGGCCCTCGCCTGCGACCGCCTGGCCCTGCTCGAACGCGGCCGCCTGGTGGCGCTCGGCAAGCCGCTCGAGGTCCTCACCCCGCAACGCCTGCACGACACTTTCGGCGTGCACGGCCATTTCATCGACGACCCGCTGGACGGCAGCCGCTACCTGCGCCTGCGGTCGTGCTGAGGGGCAAGCGCACGGCGCTCGACCCCAAGGGCCTTGCAGAGCTTCAGCCAGGCACCTGCAACGACCGCTGCATATGCGTGGTCCGCCACAGCGGATCCGCCTCCACATCCACCACCGAAAATCCCTGGCGCTGCCAGAACGCGATGGCCCCCGGCAGGAACGGGTGGGTGTGCAGGTACAGCAGCTCGACCCCGTCCTCCCGGGCCAGGGCCTGCAGCGCCAGGTACAGGCGCCGGCCCAGGCCAGCGCGCCGACAGGCTGGCGCGACGAACAGACGCACCACTTCCACCACCTGCCGCCCGCGATAGTCGAGTTGCGCGAAGCGATGGTCATACGGCAGGTAACCGATTGCCCCGACGATGCGTCCCGCCGAACGAGCGACCAGGAAGCGTCCCGCCCCTGGCGCCAGGTAACTAGCGGCGAAATTCGCCAGGTCCGCCGGCATCGGCGCCTGCGCCAGCATCGGGAAGATCGCGGCCCGGGCCTCCATGACGAAATCCACCACGCCGGCGATATCGCGCTCGCCGGGCGCCTCGACCCGGACATCCACCGAACTCATGTCAATAAGCCACAAAAAAAGCCGGGATTTGCTTGACCCACCGCAGAAACCTCCCATTAAATCCGCATATTCCTACAAAAATAACGGCCGCCGCCCGGCATCCTCAAGGGACGTCCCATGCTAAGCACCGCCTTCGACAACGCACGCGTCATGGACCTCAACCAGCAGGCCGTGCAGTTGCGCAACCAGGGCTGCCTGGACGCCGCGGAGCAGTGCTTCCACGAGGCCCTGAGCCTGGCCGAAAGCGTCGAGGGCTTCGATCCCGCCAGCCTCGCCACCCTGCGCGACGGCCTCGCCGGCCTGCGCTGGGCGCAGCAGCGCCACGACGAGGCCGAGGCGCTCTACCTGACCGTGCTGAGCACCCGCGAAAACCTGTTCTCGCCGAGCCACCAGATGGTCGGGCAGAGCCTGCAGACCCTCGGCAACTGCTACCTGAAGCAGGGCCGCATCGGCGAGGCGGCGAGCATGCTGCAACGCGCCGTGCAGGTCTACCGCGAAGACACCCCCGACGACCTCGAGCCGGTCAGCGCCTGCCTCGCCTCCCTCGGCCTGGCCCACCTGCAGCAGGACAACCTGCGCGCCGCGCACGAGGCCTTCAGCGAATCCCTGGTGATCTACCAGGTGCAGAACCCGCGCAACGAACAGGTGATCGCCGTGCTCGGCGAACAGTTGAAGATGATCGAGCACCTGGGCAAGGGCGCCTGGTGGAAGTTCTGGTAGGCCTCCTGTTGCAGGCTGCGCTGCCGCGCTGAGCACAGGGTCCACGTCGGCCACAGAATCAGTGTTCGCCGCAGAACGCCCTTGCGCCAAACAATCCCCTCGGCAAAACCCTTCAGGAAGGATTATTCTGCGAAGACATTTCCCCGCCCGAAACTATGTGAGAAGCGAATATGAAGATCGATGACATGGACGCCTTCGTCGCCGTCATCCGCTGCCAGTCGACCAACCTCGCCGCCGAGGCGTTGCAGTTGACCCAGCCAGCGATCACGCGGCGGGTGCAGAATTTCGAGGAGGACCTGGGCGCCAACCTGCTCGATCGCAACACCAAGCCGCTCAAGCCGACGCCCATGGGCTGGCGGGTCTACGAGCAGTGCAAGGCGATCCTGCGCGAGATCGACACCCTGCGCGAGCTGGTGGCCAGCGACGGCGCCCCCAGCGGCACCCTGCGCCTGGGCGTGCCGCAGACCATCGGCGACGTGGTCCTGCTCGATGCCCTGGCGAAGATCCGTGAAGCCTATCCGGAACTGCGCACCCAGGTGGTCAGCGGCTGGGGCAGCTCGCTGATCGCGCGCATGGAGAACGGTGACCTGGACGCCGCCGCGGCGCTGTTCCCCACCGGCAAGATCTTCCCCGAAGGCATCGCCAGCCGCTCCATCGGGCGCATGCAACTGCGCGTGGTCGCGGCCCGGGGCAGCGCGCCCAAGCGCAGCTACAAGCTCAAGGACTGCTACCTGCGCGGCTGGGTGCTCAACCCCGATGGCTGCGGCTTCCGCGCCGGCCTGCAGCGAGCGCTGAGCGAACAGGGGCTGTCGCTGCAGATCAACCTGGAGACCTTCGGCACCGAACTGCAACTGGGCCTGGTCGCCAATGGCCAGGGCCTGGGCCTGGTGCCGGAACCGCTGCTGGCGGCGAGCAAGCACCGCGACCAGTTGGAAGTGCTCAACGTCAGCGACTTCAAGCCGCAGGTCGACCTGTGGCTGTTCCACCCGCGCTACCTGGGCAACCTGCAGGAACCGGTGGAACTGTTCGGCGCGGTCTCGGCGCAGCGGCTGGACAGCCACAAAATAGCCTGATTGCATGTTGATAATTATCTTTATGCCTTTTTCTGATAATTAACTTAGAACCAAAAAGCCTTTCACAAGCGTGTTTCAGACGCTTATGTTCGTTTCACCGACCCCGACCTGGTGGAGGCAAATGGATGTCCGCCGCCGCCAGAGGGTCTACCCGCCCCCGCTCCTCCCCGCGTTCGCGGGTTCTCCCTGGCCGCACGCGGAATGCCGATATTCCGACTGCATGGAGAACGCAACATGGGGCTCACCCGTAGAGACCTGGTAACCCGCCTGGCCGCCATCGGCGGCTATTCGGCGGCACTTGGCGGCCTGTCCGCCCTCGGCCTGCCCGGCACCGCCCAGGCGGCCAGCTTCGAACCCCTCAACCTGGCCAGCCGCACCGGCAACGGCAAGCGCGTGCTGATCGTCGGCGGCGGCATCAGCGGCCTGGTCTCGGCCTACGAACTGCGCAAGGCCGGCTTCCAGGTCAAGGTGCTGGAAGCCCGGGACCGTATCGGCGGCCGGGTCTGGACCCTGCGCAACGGCGACCGCATCGAGCACAACGACGGCAGCCGGCAGACCGTGGCCTTCGACGATGGCCTGTTCTTCAACGCTGGCGCCGCCCGCCTGCCCAGCCATCACCTGACCATTCTCGGCTACTGCCGCGAACTCGGCGTGCCCCTGGAAGTGCTGGTCAACAGCAGCCGCAATGCCCTGGCCCAGCCGGACCTGACGCAGCCGCCGCTGCTGCTGCGCCAGGCGGTCAACGACACCCGCGGCCACCTCAGCGAACTGCTGGCCCGCAGCGTCCAGCGCAACAGCCTCGACCAGGAGCTGAACGCCGGCGAACGCAAGGCCCTGCTGGATTTCCTCAAGGTCTACGGCGACCTCAACGACGACCGCCAGTACCGCGGCTCGGTGCGCGCCGGCTACACCCGCTTCGCCGGTGCCGGCGACCAGACGCCGATCCAGCGCGACCCGGTGGCCTTGAGCCGTCTGCTGGACAACAACCTGCTGCTGCCCCTGGTGTTCGACGAGATCCCGGAATTCTCCTCGACCATGTTCCAGCCGGTGGGCGGCATGGACCAGATCCCCAAGGCGTTCTACCGCCAGCTCAAGGACGCGGTGCAACTCAACGCCGAGGTGCAGTCGATCCAGACCTCGGACAACGGCAGCCGGGTGGTCTGGCGCGATCGCCTGAGCGGCCGCCAGCACACCGAGGACGCCGACTACGCCGTGGTCGCCCTGCCCCTGCCGCTGCTGCGCCGGCTCGACAGCAACTTCACCACGGCCTTCAAGCAGGCCCTGGAACTGGCCAAGCCGGACAAGGCCAACAAGGTGGCCTGGCAGTCGCCGCGCTTCTGGGAAACCGACTTCCAGATCTACGGCGGGCTCTCCTACATCAACCACGAAGCACGCTTCCTCTGGTACCCGAGCGATCGCCTGAACAGCCCGCAAGGGGTGCTGGTGGCCACCTACAACACCAGCGAGGTCGCCGAGTCCTTCGCCACCAAGCCCTGGGACGCCCAGCTCGCCTCGTCGCGCAGCGCGGTGGAGTCCTTGCACCCCGGGCACTCGCACAAGCTCGGCCGCGGCGTGGTGGTCAACTGGTCGAAGATCCCCTTCAGCGAAGCACCGTGGATCGTCCACGACGAAGTGGCCCAGCCCGGCTACGACATCCTCAACCAGCCGCAAGGCCGCACCTGGCTGGCCAGCGATGCCCTGGCCCACGGCGGCGTCGGCATCTGGCAGAACAGCGCCGCCGAATCGGCCCGGCGGGTGGTCGGCCTGATCGCCCAGCACGCCAGACAACCCAACGCCGGCGTCGCCGCCGCCTGAACCACGACAAGGAACGTCCCATGCACAGAATCGCCAGCCTGACCCTCGGAGCCCTGATGAGCCTGACACTGAACAGCGCCCATGCCGACAGCATCCAGCGCATCGACCCGCCGGGGTCCAGCTTCCCCATCTCGCAAGTGGTCACGGTGCCGGCTTCGGCCAGCCTGACCTTCATCAGCGGCACCCTGCCCGACGTCGCCGACGCCAAGGCGCCCAAGGGCAGCATCGCCGCCTACGGCAATACCGAGACCCAGGCCCTCTCGGTGCTGAACAAGCTGCAGGCGATCCTCAAGGCCCAGGGCCTGGGGCTGGGCGATATCGTCCAGTTGCGGGTGTTCCTGGTCGGTGACCCGGACAAGGGCGGCAACCTCGACTTCGCCGGCCTGCAAGCGGCCTACACCCGGTTCTTCGCCACCGCCGAACAGCCGAACAAACCGACCCGCACCGCCCTGCAGGTGGTGGCCCTGCCGCTGCCCGGGGCGCTGGTGGAAATCGAAGCCATCGCCGCCAAGGCCCCTTGAGCCGCCGTCCGGCCTGGAAAACAGAACAGGAAACACGCCTTGAATACTGCCCGCTCCTCTTATCGGCCGGCGGCGACCGCGCGCACCCCGCTGTTGGGTGCCGCCCTGCTCGCCAGCCTCGCCAGCCCCTTGCTGCACGCCGAAGAACACGCCGAAGGCGCCAGCAGCTCGCGCCTCGACACGGTGATCGTCACCGGTAGCCGCGGCAGCGAAAAACGCACCGTGACCACCAGCCCGGCACCGATCGACGTGATCAGCGCCAAGCAATTGCAGGACACCGGCAAGCCCGGCCTGATGGAAGCCCTGAGCGCCAGCGTGGCCTCCTTCACCCTGCCGGAGAAGACCGGCTGGGACGCCAGCGGCATGGCCCGCGCACCGAGCCTGCGTGGCCTCAACGCGGCGCAGGTGCTGGTGCTGGTCAACGGCAAGCGGCGCCATACCAGCGCCACCCTGAACATCAGCGGGATCAACGCCGGTGCCGCCCCCGCGGACCTCGACCTGATTCCCATCAGCGCCATCGACCATGTCGAGGTCCTGCGCGACGGCGCTGCGGCGCAATACGGCTCGGACGCCATCGCCGGGGTCATCAACGTGATCCTCAAGGCCGACACCAGCGGTACCGCGGTGACCAATGTCGGCCAGGGCTACGACGGCAAGAAGCAGACCGTGCAGCAGAGCCTCAACAAGGGCTTCGAGATCGGCACGGACGGCGTGCTGCAGCTGGCCCTGGATGCGCGCAGCCAGAACGACGACAACAAGGCCAGCGCCAACGGCTACAGCGTGGCCGAAGCCCATGAAAAAGCCGGCAAGGTCACCTATGGCGGCTACGGCACGCCGAAGATCAACCTGCTGACCCTGGGCTACAACGCCGAGCTGCCGCTGCACGACGACCTCAGCCTGTACTCCTTCAGCACCTGGTCGTACCGCAAGGCCGAGCAGGGGCAGAACTTCCGCCTGCCGACCATCGTCAACACCATCACCACCGGCCCCAACGGCCGGCCATCCGGCTATACGCCGACCTGGTACATCGAGGAACAGGACTTCCAGGCCGCCTTCGGCGCCAAGGGCCTGGTCGGCGAATGGGACTGGGACCTGTCCAGCACCTACGGGCGCAACGCGGCCGAACAGGGTACCTGGAACAACCAGAACCCGTCCCTGGGCGAAGCCACGCCGAACCACTTCAAGTCCGGCACCTGGATTGCCACGCAACTGACCAGCAACCTCGACCTGCACCGTGGGTTCGATGTCGGCCTGAGCAAGCCGCTGGACCTGTCCTGGGGCCTGGAGCAGCGCCGCGACGGCTACGAGGTGGAAAAAGGCGACTGGGCCAGCTGGGCCGATGGCGGCTACTGCCGGGCGCCGGGACAATGCGCGGCCTCGGGGGCGCAGGTCACCAACGGCATCTCGCCGGACCAGGCCGACAAGACCCACCGCAACAGTGTCGCCAGCTACGTGGACGTCGGCTTCAACCCGCTGCCGCAGTGGTACGTCGGCACCGCGTTGCGCTACGAGCACTACGACCAGGGCATCGGCGCGACCCGCAGCGGCAAGCTCAGCACGCGCTACGAGTTCACCCCGCAACTGGCGTTGCGGGCCACGGTGAGCAACGGCTTCCGTGCCCCGTCCCTGGCCAACAGCCTGTTCAGTGCGCGCTCCACCACCTACGGCGTGGTCAATGGCGTCTACCAGTCGATCAACTACGGCGTGCTGCCGGTGGACTCGGCGGCGGCCCAGGCCCTCGGCGCCGAGGCGCTGAAGCCGGAGAAATCGAGCAACTACAGCCTCGGCCTGACCTTCCAGCCCAGCGACCGACTGTCGTTCACCGCCGATGCCTACGTGATCAACGTGCGCGACCGCATCACCCTGACCGGCACCCTGCTCGGCGCCGAGGTGACCCAGACCCTGGTCGCCAACGGCATCGACTCCACCTCCGGCGGCCAGTACTTCACCAACGGCGCCGACACCCGGACCAAGGGCCTGGACCTGGTGGGCAACTACGACCAGGACCTGGGCGGCCTCGGCAGCGTGAAATGGACCGCGGCGTGGAACTGGAACGACACCGAGATCCTCGGCTACAAGGAGAACGTCAACATCCTGGGCAAGGACTACGAACTGATGAACCGCCAGGCGCGCAACTTCATCAGCGGCGTGCAACCCAGGACCAAGCTGCTGCTCGGTGGCAGCTGGAAGCTGGACGCCTACACGGTCAACCTGGGCCTGACCCGCCATGGTTCCTACCGCGAGGTCAACGACGCCAGCGACCGCTCGCTGGACCGGGTGTACAAGGCGCGCTGGATCACCGACCTGGACGTCGGCTACCAGTTGACCAAGGACCTCAACCTGGCCATCGGCGCGAAGAACCTGTTCGACGTCTACCCGGAGCGGCAGAACCCGAGCAGCAAGACCATGACCAAGGGCTATGGCGCCTACTCGCCGTATGGCTTCACCGGCGGCTACTACTACACGCGGTTGACCTATGAGTTCTAGGTGATTCTTCGGGCCTCATCGCTGCGGTTCGGCGCCCCGACAAGCCAGCTCCCACAGTGACCGCGTGCACCGCTGAACCTGTGGGAGCTGGCTTGCCAGCGATGAGGCCCCGAAGAACACCAGAGCAACCAGATAAAAATTCAATTTATTGATATCCACCAACCTTAAAATGCATAAATTACATAATTAGCATAGAAGAAAATGTGCTTTCACAGCACAGGCTCCTACAGCTTAAGGTCTATCCCACAGACCGACCCCTTTCCTGGCGGAGGCCGTTATCGACGACTGAAGCCGGGACCCCTTCCCGCGCTTCGTCCCACTTCCCCTCGGGAGCGAAGCATGAGCAAACGACAGATCAAACTCGGCGCAATGATCCATGGCGTCGGCCACGGCTGGGGCGAATGGCGGCACCCGGACGCCCTCGCCGACGCCAGCGTCAATTTCGGCTACTACAAGCAGCAGGCGCAACTGGCCGAGGCCGGCCGCTTCGATTTCGCCTTCATCGCCGACAGCCTGCACATCCACGCCAAGTCCAGCCCGCATTACCTCAACCGCTTCGAGCCGCTGACCATCCTCTCCGCCCTGGCCGCCGTCACCGAGCACATCGGCCTGGTGGCGACCATCACCGTCAGCTACACCGAGCCGTTCCAGGTCGCCCGCCAGCTGGCCTCGCTGGACCATATCAGCGGCGGCCGCGCCGGCTGGAACGTGGTCACCTCGTGGCTGTCGGGCACCGCCGACAACTTCGGCAAGGCCGAGCACCCGACCCATGCCGAGCGCTATCGCATCGCCAAGGAGCACGTGCAGGTGGTCCAGGGCCTGTGGGACTCCTGGGAAGACGACGCCTTCACCCGCGACAAGCAGAGCGGCGAATTCTTCGATCCGGACAAGCTGCACGCGCTGAACCACCAGGGCGAGTTCTTCAAGGTCAAGGGCCCGCTGAACATCGCCCGCTCGCGCCAGGGCCAGCCGCTGATCTTCCAGGCCGGTACCTCCGAGGACGGACGCAACTTCGCCGCGCGCCAGGCCGACGCGATCTTCGTCAGCCCCGAGGGTTTCAGCGAGGCCCGCGCCTACTACCTGGACCTCAAGCAGCGCGCGCAGCACTTCGGCCGCAACCCGGACGAGCTGTTCATCCTGCCGGGCATCCGCCCCATCGTCGGCGTCGATGCCGAGGATGCCGAACGCCGCTACCAGCAGGCCGTGGCCCTGGTCAGCATCGAGGACGCCCTGGTCGCCCTCGGTCGGCCGTTCAACGACTACGACTTCAGCGGCCATGACCTCGACGCGCCGTTCCCCGACCTCGGCGACCTCGGCAGCCAGAGCCACAAGGGCTCGTCCGACCAGCTCAAGCGCATCGCCCGCGAGGAAGGCCTGAGCCTGCGCCAGGTGGCCCTGCGCTTCTCGGCGCCGAAGCGTGATTTCGTCGGCACCGCCGAAGAGGTCGCCAATGCCGTGCAGGACTGGTTCGAGCACGAGGCGGCGGACGGTTTCATCATCAATTCCCTGCTGCCGGACGGCCTGCAGCGCTTCACCGAGCTGGTGGTGCCGGTCCTGCAGGCGCGTGGCCTGCTGCGCCATGACTACGAGGGCCGGACCCTGCGCGACAACTTCGGCCTGGCCGTGCCGGACAACCGCTACACCTTGCGGCGCACCCGGGAAGCGGTCGCCTGAACCGCCCCACCTGCCCACCCAACCACACAAGGAACCCGCTCCATGAGCCTAGAATTCATCGGCCTCATCGGCCCCCAGGAAGGTAGCGAATCCCAGGCCCCGCGCGGCCCGGCCGTCGACCTGGAATTCATCAAGGCCTTCGCCCAGGCCCAGGAATACGGCGGCTTCGACAAGGCCCTGCTGGCGGTCAACACCAGCGCCGCCGACTCGTTGATCATCGCCAGCCACGTCGCCGCCTACACCGAGAAGCTCGGCCTGCTGGTCGCCCACCGCCCGGGCTTCCAGGCCCCGACCTTCGCCGCCCGGCAGTTCGCCACCCTCGATCACCTGAGCCGTGGCCGTGCCTCGATCAACGTGATCACCGGCGGCGACAGCGGCGACCTGCAGCGCGACGGCGACTTCCTCGACAAGGACGCGCGCTACGCCCGCACCGACGAATACCTGACGGTGGCCAAGCGGGTCTGGACCGAAACCCAGCCCTTCAGCCACGACGGCGCGCACTACCGCGTCGAAGACAACCTGACCCTGATCAAGCCGCTGCAGAAGCCGCATATCCCGATCTACTTCTCCGGCGCCTCGGACGCCGCGGTGGAAGTGGCGGCCAGGCATGCCGACGTCTACATGATGTGGGGCGAGCCGCTGGAGCAGGTCCGCGAGCGCATCGCCAAGGTGCGCCGGGCGGCGGCGAAGTACGGGCGCGAGAAGCACATCCGCTTCAGCCTGTCGCTGCGGCCGATCCTCGGTGCCACCGAGGACGAGGCCTGGGCCCGGGCCGAACGGATCCTGGCGGACGCCAAGGTGCTGCACGAGCAGCGCGCCGGCAAGCGCCGCGAGCTGAACGTGGGCAAGAACAACATCGGCTCGGCGCGCCTGGTGGAACTGGCCAGCCAGAAGGTCGTGCACGACCAGCGCCTGTGGACGGCGATCGCCGCCCTGACCGGCGCGGCGGGCAACTCCACTTCGCTGGTGGGCACCGCCGACCAGGTCGCCGAGGCGGCGCTGGAGTACTACAACCTCGGGGTCAGCACCTTCCTGTTCCGCGGCTTCGATCAACTGCGCGATGCGGTGGAGTACGGGCAGGAACTGCTGCCGCGGATCCGCAGCCTGGTGGCGCAGCAGGCGCAGGGGAAGCGGGCCAGCGGTTGAGTGGGTAAATGTGTGGGAGCGAGCTTGCTCGCGAACGGCGGCGAAGCCGTCGTGGAACCCGAGTTCCGCGTATGCCTGGTTCAACCCGGATACCGGTTTTGCGGCCGCTTCGCGCCCGTTCGCGAGCAAGCTCGCTCCCACGCGCGAAGGAGAAATGAAAAAAAACCGCCAGTAACCCCACTGGCGGTTCAAACGTAGCGCAGATATGAAGATATTGCCGTCGCACCCAAAGGGACCTACCAAAGGGGGCAGGCTCAGTATCCACGTCCAGCCGGTGGTGTGCTTGCTCGTCCCTGCCAACCCCTTGCACCTCGTTGCCAGGCCAGCGATTGTGCGGCGCGGTGCTATCAACGTATTATCGAGAACAATTCACATTTGATATCACAGTGCATTGTCCTCCATGCCTCGATCCCCTTCGCCGTCCGATGTCGGCTGGCTCTACCAGGAGCACCACGGCTGGGTCCGCTCGCTGCTCAGGCGCAAGCTGGGCAACGCCAGCGATGCCGCGGAACTGGCCCATGACGTGTTCGTCCGCCTGCTCGCCCAGCCCCGGGAATTCCCCAGCGATGCCCACGCCCGTGCCTGGCTGGGTTCGGTGTCGCGCAATGTCTGCGTGGATTTCTGGCGCCGCCGGCGGGTCGAGCAGGCCTGGCTGGAGACCCTGGCCAGCCGCCCCGACGCCTGCATGCCCAGCGAAGAGCACCAGGCCATGGTCCTCGAAGCGCTCGGTCAGGTGCAGGCCATGCTGGAGAAACTGCCGCCAGCGGTGGCCGAAGCCTTTGTCCTGGCCCAGCTGCACGGCCTGGGCTACCGCGCCATCGCCGAGCGCATGGGCGTCAGCGAACGCACCGTGACCAGCTACATGGCCAAGGCCATGTTCCAGTGCATGCTGCTGGAAGCCGAACTGGACGCGGCCCTGACGTGAACAACGGCACGCCCGACCACGCCATCCTGCAACAGGCCGCCGACTGGTATGCGCAACTGGCCGGCCAGCCCGATGACCGCGACCTGCAGCAGGCCTGGCAGCACTGGCTCGGCCAGCACGAGCAGCACCGCCAGGCCTGGCAGTTCGTCGAGCGGGTCAGCCAGCGCTTCGCGCCGCTGCATGACGACGCCCAGGATGCCGCCCGCACCCTCGACCAGCTGCGCCACCAGGGCATCGAGCGACGCCGCCTGGTACGCGGCCTCGCCACCGTCGCCGGCCTCGGCGTGCTCGGTGCCTTGAGCTGGCGGCCGTTGCTGCGCGAGCCATTGCTGGCCTGGCAGGCCGACCTGCGCAGCGGCGTTGGCAAGATCGTCGAGCAGCGCCTGGCCGACGGTACCCAGTTGTGGCTGGCCAGCGACAGCGCCGTGGACGTGCGTTTCGATGATCGACAGCGCAACCTGCGCCTGTACCGCGGCGAAGTGCTGGTCAGCACCGCCAGCGATTCGCGTCCGCTGCTGCTGCACACTGCCCAGGGCAGCCTGCAGCCACTGGGCACGCGCTTCAGCGTGGCCGTGGAGGATGGCCTCACCCACCTCGAGGTGTTCGCCGGGCGGGTCCGCGCGCGCTGCGCCGACTCGCCGGCACAGCGGGACGTGGCGGCAGGCGCGGCCATCCGCTTCGACGCCCGCGCCTTCACCGCCGTCCTGCCCGCCTCCCCGGCCCGCGAGGCCTGGAGCCGCGGCGTGCTGCTGGCCGAGGACATCGAGCTGAGCCGCTTCGTCGCCGAACTGGGTCGCTACCGACACGGCTACCTGGGGCTCGACCCGGCGCTGCGCCACCTGAAGATCATGGGCACCTTCCCCCTGCACGACACCGACCAGGCCCTGGCCATGCTCGAACACACCCTGCCGGTGAGCGTCCGTCGCCACCTGCCCTGGTGGGTCAGCATCGAGCCGCTGGAGTCCGCCTCCGGATGAGTTCCTGAAAAAAATCCGCAATTGCCTTTCCGGTTTTTTCGACTCGCTCGATTCAAGCCAGTAGCAACTGCATCACGACTTTTTCCAAGGAATCCAGCATGTCGTCACCGTCCCGTTTCCGTGTTCATCCGCTCGCCCTGGCCATGGCCCTGGCGCTGCCGTCGCTGGTCATGCCCGGCCTGCCCGTCCAGGCTGCCGAACAGGCCGCCGTACAGGCCTTCGACATCCCTGCCGGGCCGCTCAGCGCCCGTCTCAACCAGTTCGCCGAGCAGGCCGGCATCTACCTCAGTGGCGACACCCGCCTGACCGAGGGCAAGCACGCCAATGCCCTGCGCGGCAGCTACCCGGTGCCGCAGGCGCTGGGCATCCTGCTCGGCGGCAGCGGCCTCGGCGCCCAGGCCATCGGCGCCAATCGCTACCTGCTGCAACCGGCGGCCCAGGGGGGCGCGGCCCTGGAACTGGGCGCCACCACCATCGATGCCCGGCTCGATCCCGCGACCACCGAAGGCAGCGGCTCCTTCACCTCGCCGGTGACCTCCATCGGCAAGGGCGACAAGCGGGTCAAGGACATCCCCCAGGCGGTCAGCGTGGTCACCCGCGAGCGCATGGACGAGCAGAACCTGCGCTCGGTTACCGAGGCCCTGGGGCAGACGCCGGGCATCACCGTGGTGCCGTCGTTCACCGGCAGCCAGTTCTATTCCCGCGGGTTCTTCCTCAACAGCTTCCAGTACGACGGCGTGCCCCTGGAGCGCCAGCTCTACGCCCGTGGCTCGAGCTTCAGCGGACAGACCGCGATCTACGACCGCGTCGGCCGCGCTGGACTTCGACCTCAGCGACAGCACCACCCTGGGCCTGGGCTACAGCCACGAGCGCACCGACGCCACGCCCTACACCATGGGCCTGCCCAACTACAGCGACGGCAGCATGCCGCGCTTCGGCCGTTCCACCTACCTGGGCACCCGCTGGGACAACTGGGACAAGCGCCAAGACAGCTACTACCTGGACCTGACCCAACGGCTCGACGACAACTGGAAGCTCAAGGGCAGCCTGGTCAATGTCCGCGAGTTCAACGACTTCAAGTACCTGCAGCGACGCGGGCGCATCGATTCGGCCAGCGGTTTCTCCGGCGATGCCTATGCCTTCGACTACTTCTCCGAACACTGGGGCGGCGACCTCAACGTCACCGGCGACCTGCAACTGTTCGACCGGCGCCTGGGGGTGACCGTCGGTGGCAACTACTCGCGACTGAAAAGCCACGATGTGTGGGGCGCACGCTACAACGTGATTCGCCCGCTGAACGTGTTCGATTACGTGCCCGCAGACAACGAACCCAGCGATGCCTCGATCTATGCCGCCAATCAATGGGACGACGGCTACACCTCGACCCAGAAGGGCGTCTACGCCGTGGGCGACTATCAGTTGAGCGAGCGCCTGTCGCTGATCCTCGGCAGCCGCCTGTCCAGCTTCCGCACCCTGTTCGACTCCGACGGTCCCTGGGGCGTGAGCCGCGCCGAAGCACGCAAGCGCGACAAGCTGACCCCCTACGCTGGCCTGGTCTACGCCCTGAACGACGACTGGAACGCCTACGCCAGCTACACCGAGATCTTCAAGCCGCAGACCCAGCGCACTGCGGCCGGCACCATCCTCGAAGCGCGCACCGGCAACAGCTACGAAATCGGCCTCAAGGGCGAGCACGCCGGCGGACGCCTGAATACCAGTCTCGCCCTGTACCAGATGGAGCAGGACAACATCGGCCTGGTGGACTCGGCGGTGGATTCGGCAACGGCCACGGCCCTGTGCGGCGGCACCTGCTACGTGCCGTCGGGGACCATCCGCAGCCGGGGCTTCGAGGCGGAGATCGCCGGCGAGGTGGCCGAGGGCCTGGAACTGTATGCGGCCTACACCCTGAACCTGATCAGGTACCTGGACGAAGAGCCGGCGACCACTGCGGCGAACATCACCGGCACCACCGATACGCCGAAGCATATCCTGCGCACCTGGGCCAACTACCGCTTGCCGGGAGAGCTGAAGCAACTGTCGCTGGGCGGCGGGGTCAATGCCCAGAGTCGTGCGGCGGGCTATGGCTACTACGGGCGTGAACAAGGTGGCTATGCCATCTGGAACGCGCGGGTGGCCTATGACTTCGACGAGCACCTGACGGCCGCGCTGAACCTCAACAACCTGTTCGACCGGCGCTACTACAAGGCGATCGACTATGACCACAACTTCTATGGCGATCCGCGCAATGTGCTGATGAGCCTGGATTATCGGTTCTGAATCATGGGTTGACCGTTCGGGCCCTATCGCTGGCAAGCCAGCTCCCCCAGGTTTACCACGGCTCTTCAGAGCGGCGCGGACCCTGTGGGAGCTGGCTTGCCAGCGATGAGGCCCGAATGATCACCCCAAGGCCCAACTATCAACGCCAGACGATAATCCCCGACTTCCATCATTCGCCGTGATAGTCACCTTCGCTTCGTTCGATTCGTCGCCACCCGCGCCTGAACGCAGAATCCGCCCACTATCAATACATTGGCGGAGTTCTCCATGGAGCAGTCACTCAAACCCTTGCGTTACCCCCTTGCCGCGTTGGCCCTTCTGGTAATGAGTGCCTGCGGCCGTGCCCCGGAAGCCGTGCAGGCGCCCCAGGCGCCGAAAGTCAGCGTGGCCAAGGTGATCGAGCAGCCGATCAATGAATGGGACGAGTTCACCGGCCGCCTCGAAGCGCCGGAAACCGTCGAGGTGCGCCCGCGCGTCTCCGGGCAGATCGACCAGGTGGCCTTCACCGAAGGTGCCCAGGTGCAGAAAGGCGACCTGCTGTTCCAGATCGACCCGCGTCCGTTCCAGGCCGAGGTCCGCCGCCTCGAAGCCCAGTTGCAGCAAGCCCGCGCCACCGCCATCCGATCGGAGAACGAAGCACAGCGCGGCGAACGCCTGCGCAACAGCAACGCGATTTCCGCCGAGCTGGCCGAGTCGCGCAGCAGCGCCGCCGCCGAAGCCCGTGCCGGGGTCGCGGCGATCCAGGCGCAACTGGACCTGGCCAAGCTGAACCTGAGCTTCACCCGCGTCACCGCGCCGATCAGCGGCAAGGTCAGCCGCGCCCAGTTCACCGCCGGCAACATCGTCACGGCCGACGTCACCGCGCTGACCAGCGTGGTCTCCACCGACCGCGTCTACGCCTACTTCGATGCCGACGAGCGCGTCTACCTCAAGTACAGCCAACTGGCCCGCGACGGCCAGCGCGGCCAGAGCACCCCGGTGTACCTGGGCCTGTCCAACGAAACCGGCAACCCGCACCTGGGCCAGATGAACTTCGTCGACAACCAGGTCAACCCGAAGACCGGCACCATCCGCGGGCGCGCCGTGTTCGACAACCGCGACGGCCAGTTCACCCCAGGCCTGTACGCACGCCTCAAGCTGGTGGGCAGCGCCACCTACGACGCCATGCTGATCAACGACGAAGCCGTCGGCACGGACCTGGGCAAGAAGTTCGTGCTGGTCATGGACAAGGACAACAAGGCCGCCTACCGCCCGGTGGAGCTGGGTCCGAAACTGGAAGGCCTGCGCATCGTCCGGGCCGGCCTGAGCAAGGACGACCGCATCGTGGTCAAGGGCCTGCAGCGGGTGCGTCCCGGCTCGCCGGTCACCCCTGAAGAAACGCCGATGGCGAGCGAAGCCACCCTCGCCGCCCTCGCCCAACAGCGCCAGGCCCTGGAAGCCGCCAACCGTCAGCCCGCCGACAGCGGCAAGGCCACGGTCAAGCTCGCCAGCGCCGCGACCCCACGCGGTTAAGGGACGACGACTCCAATGAATTTCTCCAAGTTCTTCATCACCCGGCCGATCTTCGCCGCAGTGCTCTCGCTGCTGATCCTGATCGCCGGTGCCATCTCGCTGTTCCAGCTGCCGATCAGCGAATACCCGGAAGTGGTCCCGCCCACCGTGGTGGTGCGCGCCAACTTCCCCGGCGCCAACCCCAAGGTGATCGGCGAGACCGTCGCCGCGCCGCTCGAGCAGGCCATCACCGGTGTCGAGAACATGCTCTACATGTCCTCGCAGTCCACCGCCGACGGCAAGCTGACCCTGACCATCACCTTCGCCCTGGGCACCAACCTGGACAACGCCCAGGTCCAGGTGCAGAACCGCGTGACCCGCACCCAGCCCAAGCTGCCTGAGGAAGTGACGCGCATCGGCATCACCGTCGACAAGGCCTCGCCCGACCTGACCATGGTCGTGCACCTGACCTCGCCGGACAACCGCTACGACATGCTCTACCTGTCCAACTACGCGATCCTCAACATCAAGGACGAGCTGGCGCGCCTCGGCGGCGTCGGTGACGTGCAGCTGTTCGGCATGGGCGACTACTCGCTGCGGGTCTGGCTCGATCCGAACAAGACCGCCTCGCGCAACCTGACCGCCAGCGACGTGGTCACCGCCATCCGCGAGCAGAACCGCCAGGTCGCCGCCGGCCAGCTCGGCGCACCGCCCGCGCCGAACGCCACCAGCTTCCAGCTGTCGGTCAACACCCAGGGCCGCCTGGTCAGCGAGGAAGAGTTCGAGAACATCATCATCCGTGCCGGCAGTGACGGCGAGATCACCCGCCTGAAGGACATCGCTCGCGTGGAGCTGGGCTCCAGCCAGTACGCCCTGCGTTCGCTGCTGAACAACCAGCCGGCGGTGGCCATCCCGATCTTCCAGCGCCCGGGCTCCAACGCCATCGAGATCTCCGACGAAGTGCGGGCGAAGATGGCCGAGCTGAAGCAGAGCTTCCCCGAAGGCATGGACTACAGCATCGTCTACGACCCGACCGTGTTCGTCCGCGGCTCGATCGAGGCGGTGGTGCACACCCTGTTCGAAGCGCTGATCCTCGTGGTGCTGGTGGTGATCCTGTTCCTGCAGACCTGGCGCGCCTCGATCATCCCGCTGGTGGCCGTACCGGTGTCGCTGATCGGCACCTTCGCGGTGATGCACCTGTTCGGCTTCTCGCTCAACGCGTTGTCGCTGTTCGGCCTGGTATTGGCCATCGGTATCGTGGTGGACGACGCCATCGTCGTGGTGGAGAACGTCGAGCGCAACATCGAGCTGGGCCTCAAGCCGCTGGAAGCCACGCAGAAGGCCATGGGCGAAGTGACCGGGCCGATCATCGCCACCGCCCTGGTGCTGTGCGCGGTGTTCGTCCCCGCCGCGTTCATCTCCGGCCTCACCGGCCAGTTCTACAAGCAGTTCGCCCTGACCATCGCCATCTCCACGGTGATCTCGGCCTTCAACTCGCTGACCCTGTCGCCGGCCCTGGCCGCCGTATTGCTCAAGGGCCACCATGAGCCGAAGGACCGCTTCTCGCTGCTGCTGGAGCGTCTGTTGGGCGGCTGGTTGTTCCGTCCGTTCAACCGTTTCTTCGAGCGGGCCAGCCATAGCTACGTCGGCACCGTCGGCCGGGTCATCCGCCGCAGCGGCGTGGCGCTGTTCGTCTACGCCGGCCTGATGGGCCTGACCTACCTCGGTTTCTCGTCGACCCCGACCGGCTTCGTCCCCGCACAGGACAAGCAGTACCTGGTGGCCTTCGCCCAGTTGCCGGACGCGGCCAGCCTCGACCGCACGGAAGCGGTGATCAAGAAGATGAGCGAGATCGCCCTGAAGCAACCTGGCGTGGCCGACTCGGTGGCCTTCCCCGGCCTGTCGATCAACGGCTTCACCAACAGCCCCAACAGCGGCATCGTGTTCACCCCGCTCAAGCCGTTCGACGAGCGCAAGGACCCGAGCCAGTCGGCCGCTGCCATCGCCGCCGCGCTGAACGCGCAGTTCGCCGATATCCAGGACGCCTACATCGCCATCTTCCCGCCGCCGCCGGTACAGGGGCTGGGCACCATCGGCGGTTTCCGCCTGCAGATCGAGGACCGTGGCAACCTGGGCTATGAGGCGCTGTACAAGGAAACCCAGAACATCATCGCCAAGAGCCACAGCGTGCCGGAGCTGGCCGGGCTGTTCACCAGCTACCAGGTCAACGTGCCGCAGGTGGATGCCGCCATCGACCGCGAGAAGGCCAAGACCCACGGCGTGGCCATCAACGACATCTTCGACACCCTGCAGATCTACCTGGGCTCGTTGTACGCCAACGACTTCAACCGCTTTGGCCGCACCTACCAGGTCAACGTCCAGGCCGAGCAGCAGTTCCGCCTCGACGCCGAGCAGATCGGCCAGTTGAAGGTGCGCAACAACCAGGGCGAGATGATCCCGCTGGCGACCTTCATCAAGGTCAGCGACACCTCCGGGCCGGACCGCGTCATGCACTACAACGGCTTCATCACCGCCGAGATCAACGGCGCCGCGGCCCCGGGCTACAGCTCCGGCCAGGCGGAAAAAGCCATCGAGAAACTGCTCAAGGAGGAACTGCCCAACGGCATGACCTACGAGTGGACCGAACTGACCTACCAGCAGATCCTCGCCGGCAATACCGCGCTGTTCGTCTTCCCGCTCTGCGTGCTGCTGGCCTTCCTGGTGCTGGCCGCCCAGTACGAGAGCTGGAGCCTGCCGCTGGCGGTGATCCTGATCGTGCCGATGACCCTGCTGTCGGCCATCACCGGGGTGATCCTGTCCGGTAGCGACAACAACATCTTCACCCAGATCGGCTTGATCGTACTGGTGGGGCTGGCGTGCAAGAACGCGATCCTCATCGTCGAGTTCGCCAAGGACAAGCAGGCCGAAGGCCTCGACCCGCTGGCCGCGGTACTGGAAGCCTGCCGCCTGCGTCTGCGGCCGATCCTGATGACCTCGTTCGCCTTCATCATGGGCGTGGTGCCGCTGGTGTTCTCCTCCGGTGCCGGTGCCGAGATGCGTCATGCCATGGGCGTGGCGGTGTTCTCCGGGATGATCGGCGTGACCATCTTCGGCCTGCTGCTGACCCCGGTGTTCTTTGTCCTGATCCGTCGTTACGTCGAACGCAGCCAGGCGCGCAAGGCCGCGCGGCTGCCGGCGCTGGAGAACCACGCATGAGCCGTGCATCGATGACTGCAAGCAAACTGTGGCTGCCGAGCCTGCTGGTCCTGGCCCTGAGCGCCTGCGCCGTGGGCCCGGACTACCAGGCCCCGGACACCGCCGCCGCGCACCTGGCCGCCAGCGACGGCCAGGCCGGCCTGGACCGCAGCCGCTTCGAAAGCGCCTGGTGGCACCAGTTCGAGGACCCGGTGCTGGACCAGTTGGTCAGCCAGTCGCTCAATGGCAACCGTGACCTGCGGGTGGCCTTCGCCCGCCTCAAGGCCGCGCGTTCGATCCGCGAGGACATCGACAACGACGCCCTGCCGACCGTCACCAGTCGTGCCAGCAGCAACCTGGGCAAGGGCCAGATTCCCGGCCAGACCGAGGACCGGGTCAACAGCGAGCGCTACGACCTGGGCCTGGACATGGCCTGGGAGCTGGACCTGTTCGGCCGCATCCAGCGTCAGCTGGAAGCCAGCGAGGCCCAGGAAGCCGCGGCCCAGGCCGACCTGCAACAGCTGCAGGTGAGCCTGATCGCCGAACTGGTGGATGCCTACGGGCAACTGCGCGGCGCCCAGTTGCGCGAGAAGATCGCCTTGGCCAACCTCAAGACCCAGCAGGACTCCCGTGGCATCACCGAGACCCTGCGCGACGCCGGCGTGGGCAACGAGCTGGACGTGGTCCGCGCCGACGCGCGCCTGGCCGCCGTCGAAGCCAGCGTGCCGCAACTGCAGGCCGAGCAGGTACGGGCGCGCAATCGCATCGCCACCCTGCTCGGCCAACGGCCCGATGCGCTGAGCGTCGACCTGTCGCCCAAGCAACTGCCGGCCATTGCCAAGGCCCTGCCGGTGGGCGATCCGGGCGAGTTGCTGCAGCGTCGCCCGGACATCCGGCGGGCCGAACGTCAGCTGGCGGCGGCCACGGCCAATGTCGGCGTGGCCACGGCCGACCTGTTCCCGCGGGTCAGCCTCAGCGGCTTCCTCGGCTTCACCGCCGGGCGCGGCTCGCAGATCGGCTCGTCGGCCGCTTCGGCCTGGGCCCTGGGCCCGAGCATCACCTGGGCGGCGTTCGACCTGGGTAGCGTGCGCGCCCGCCTGCGTGGCGCCAATGCCGAGGCCGAGGGTGCACTGGCAACCTATGAACAGCAGGTGTTGCTGGCCCTGGAAGAATCGGAAAACGCCTTCAGCGACTACGGCAAGCGCCAGCAGCGCCTGCTCTCGCTGCTCAAGCAGAGCGAAGCGAGCCGCAAGGCCGCGGAGCTGGCATCGGTGCGCTACCGCGAAGGTACGGTGGACTACCTGGTGCTGCTGGATGCCGAGCGCGAGCGCCTGGCCGCCGAGGACGCCCAGGCCCAGGGCGAGGTCGAGCTGTATCGCGGGATCGTCGCGATCTACAAGGCGCTCGGCGGTGGCTGGCAAGCCGAGGCGGTCGCCTCGGTGAAATGATGATGTGAGGCTCCTTTGGTTGGTTCCGTGCCGACCTCCTTGCCCCGCAGGCCTTGGCCTTGCGGGGCTTTTTTATGCCTGCACGGCCCTGTGCAAGCCGGCTTGCCGGGGTGCCGAAGCACAGCGGTGACACCACTCCCGGCATTCCTCGGCGAGCACCGTGGCACGCACGTACCGTGGTACGAATACCTGTCTTCTCTGCAGCCGATCGAGCGCAATGACCGGTGCGGCAAGGCACCTGAATGGAAAGCAACAGGCAAACCCGTCGCTTTTCCCCTGCCTGTCAACTGTCAGAGTTGTCAGGTTTCAGCACTCCTGGCCCCGCATAGACTGCAAGTCCGACCCACAGTCGTGATTCATCCATCACCGGAGCCAAACAGCATGAAAACCACCTCCACTCCCCATGCGCAACTGATCCGCAACGGCGACTTCTCCAGCGGCAGCCTGAACTGGCAGGTCTACGACGACGTCAATTTCGACGATGCCCGCTGCAACGCCGGCCCCGGTGGTATCGCCGCACAGCAGATTTCCAGCATGCCGGCCGGACGCTACCGTCTTTCCGCCCGCGCAGCCGTGGTCGCATCCGGCAGCCCGGGGGCACAGGTGCGCCTGGCGGTCGGCGCCATGAACGTGATCCTCGATATCGTCGGCAGCACGCCGGACACCTACTACAGCGACGTTGACGTGCCGGAGGGGGCCGGCAGCGCCCAGGTCTACCTGGAGGCCCGGGGAGCGTCGGCCTGGTTCGACGACATCTCGCTCGACCTCGCCCCGCAGAACGACGAGTTGCTGCAGAACGGCGACTTCGCCGCAGGCAGCGCGCACTGGGAACTGACCGGCGCCGACTTCAGCGGCGAAACCTGCGCCCTGCGCCTGGACGACGTCTCGCAGACGGTCGCCGTCCCGACCCTCGGCTACTACCGGCTCACCGCCCGCGCCAGGGTCGGCTCCGGCTCCATGGGACGCCTGCAGGTCAGGCTGCTGCCGGACGGTGCGAACCACTACGTGCCGGTGAGCGCCAGCGAATGGACCGAGTACTCGATCGATATCGCCGCCATCCAGGGCGAGAGCCAGTTCAAGGTGTCGCTCATCCGCGTGAGCGGGGATGACGTGGAATTCGACGATGTCTCGCTGCGCCTGACCGCAGGCATGAAGCGTTGAGCACTCGAGACCCGTGCCCCCGTGGGCACGGGGTTCTGCCGGTACTGCGTCACCTGCCGGGCACCCCGAGCGATACCCCACGCATTGACTCAACCATTGCGCTGACCCAAGCTTGGCCCTTTTCCGCAGACCCTTTACCGGATCACGCATGCCCAGACCGCGTATCTACCTGTTCGCCGGCCTTGCCCTGCTGTTGTCGCTGGGGCTGGGCGGTTACCTGCTGCGCGACAACACGCCCGTACCCAATCCAGCGCTCAAGCACTCCTACGGCAAGGCCCTGGCCCTGGCCCACAATGGCCTGCCCGGCGCCGCACGGCTGCTGTACCAGCAACTGGGGCGAGACGACCTGTCTGCCATCCGCCGTGCCAGTCTGTATGCGGAGCTGCCCAACTACCCGTCCCCACTGGCGCTGAAACTGGCCAGCAAGGACCTGCAGCACGAAGAGCCCCTGGTCCGTCGCGCGGTCGTCGTCGCCATCGCCGCCATGGTTCCGGCCAGCCAGCGCAGCCTGCTGCTCGGTCCGCTGCTGGACGACGAAGACGACAGCGTGCGCTTCGCCGCCGTGGACGCCCTGGTGGGGCTGACCCCGGACGAGATCGGCCTGTACTACGGGCCGCTGCAGGAAGTCCTCGATCAATACCAGTTGGCCCTGCTGGCCCGCGGCGATGAAGTCCGCGACCAGGTGCACCTGGCCCGGCTGTACTTGTACGAGAAGGATTTCAAGGCCGCCACCAGCGCCGTGGAGCGCGCCCTGGCCCTCGCCCCGGAAGACCTCGAGGCCATCGCCACCCAGGTCCGCCTGCTCGACAGCCAGGGCCAGACCGACCGATCCCGCGAGGCCCTGGCCAATGCCCTGCAGCGCCATCCGGGGGCGGCGTTCCTGCAATTCGAACTGGGCCAGTGGCTGCTGCGCCATCAACAGGAGGAATACGCCCTGCTGGCCTTCTCCCGTGCGGTGGAGCTGGAGCCGGACAACAGCGACTACCGCTACACCCTGGCCACCAGCCTGCACAGCCTCGATGAACTCGATGCGGCGCAGAAGCAGCTGGAAACCGTCCTCACCCGCCAGCCGGCCAACCGCAAGGCGCGGGTATTGCTGATCGAATACTGGAAGGAAAGTGGCCAGTTGCAGAACGTGCAGATCCTGCTGGCGCAACTGGAGCAGCAGAACCCGGACGATCCGTTGGTGCAGCAGGGGCTTTGAGGCCCTTGCCTATCATCTATTCGATGAAGCGGCCTTAATGTGACGTTCATGTCACCACTCCGACAAATTCAAACCTGCCCCTAGCCCCTAGCCCCCATCGTATGCCTCTCCCCGGCGCTGAAGAGCGGCGAAAGCAGCGGTTGTTATCTGTTGATCGGTCCAGTTCCTGCTCAACCAGATAGTCAGCGACGCGCTGGAGAGATGCCACCAGAACATCGGTTGCACCGCGTCCTGATGGGTCAGGTGATCAGAGGCCACCCAGCCGACGACCCGGGCATCTCGATCCATGGTTCCTTGTGAGGAAAAAAGAGCGTGCAGATACGAAAACGGAGTCATCGGCTCTGTGACGTGCACTCCCGAGCCCCTGGCGAGGCCCCATACCCACTCTCGCTGTTCGGCCGTTATCACGTGGGACGGAGGCAGCGGAAGCTGCGAAATCCTGGACAGACCCACCCAATAGGCGACCCAGGGGAGGATGAATGTGACAGCCATGAGTCCGATGAAGCAAAGGCCGATACGACGCAACATGGTAAAAGAGTCCTTCTGCTCAGGCATGTGATGAACACGCTATCGAAAACCTGTTTTCGACACCCTCAAAAAAATCGATCCGCGTCCTTTTCCGACCCATCCCGCTTATTAGGAAAAAGGAAAAAAGGAAAAAGAGAAAAAGGGGACAGATTTATTTAACATGCAAGTTCGGCCTACCCTGCCCACGCAACTCTATTCGGACACCACATATTTTTTCAACCTCATCAACAAAGCGAGCATTCCCTGTCAACTGACCTCGTTGCAAAGCTATTCTAATGAGATCCAATTCGCCCAGCGAGGTAGCCTGTCTGACAAAGGATATATATCGACCTACCATTTCTTCAGGTGTTTCAGCCAACAATTCAAAACATGGGGCGATGTCCAGCCAGTCAGAATCCGGCCGCGATTTTACTCGAGCCCGATAGCTCGACCAAGGGTAGTCTTCAGGTTGGAGAACCATAGATGCTCGCACGGGGTTCAACTCAATATATCTGCAACACGCTAGAAGATAGTTCTCTGACTGTACGACACTAGATTTATATCGACTCTCCCATAATGTCCCTGAACGCCCCTCCAACTTGTTACGGTAGCGAGTAGCACGCGCCGCCAGAGCTTTCATCAACTGTCCAAGGCTGGCTACAGCCTCCCCTGGTTCCAGCAACAAATGAACATGATTTGTCATGAGACAATATGCGTACACTTTTATACCAAATGCTTCCTTAAGCTCACGCAGGTCATTGATGTAACGCTGATAGTCCTGTGGTGCTGCAAAAACGATCTGTCGGTTGTGGCCACGCTGAACAACATGGTGGGGATAATTCGGGAGTACTACTCGTCCAATCCTTGGCATAGCAACCTCACTTCCATTGAGGCTTTCAGCTTAGTCGCCTTCTCTGGGTTAGCCGCGAGCACTTGACCGTAGCAAAAGGAGGCAGCTTTATTTTCCAATCGACTCCGGGCGTTCGGTGAAAATAAATCTGTCCCCTTTTCCGCTCAACCACAATCTGTTGCGAGCCACCAACATAGAAACCGCCTTGAGATCCGACCTCACCAACATAAACCTTGGTACCTGCTGGAATTTTTATTTCAAACATAGCATCCAATGGTGATTTAGCGCCTCCTGGCCACTCTGGCAAAACTGCCTTATCAATCCTCGTCTGAATTACTCCAGCTGGCGGCTCACTGCTGAAAAACTGCCCTAATGGTTTATCGGCAGTTCCAGCACGGTACAGAATTGTATCCCTTTCAAGAGTAACAACGGTGTACCTTCCACCGGAGAATGTTTCAGCAATATTATCGGTCAAAGGCCCTGGCTTTATCGCCGAATATGTGCCTTCGACTTTACCAAAACCTTTTATACCTACTTACAGCTTGATAAAGTCAAAGACTTGGCCGAACAGCCGCTCAATATCTGGCGACGCTTCAAGAAACGTAAGCGCTTCATTCGACGTTAAAGGCATGTCGTAAGGCTCAAACCCTCGACGAACAGCAATACCATACAAAGCATGCTCGTCATCTTCCGTATGTTCCCAATGGGGTACATAGCCAATTACCTTATAGACCTTAAAAATCTCATCATGAAAATCCATTAAGTCATACAAAAATGCTGGAGCGTTATTCAGCGACAACGCTTGAGCGCACCAAAAATTAAGTTCATCCCTGCTTATAGCCCCACAAAAAAGACAGGTCATAACGAACGCCATCAGCTCATCACTGAAGCAACTAGGCTCATTCAGACTCACATTCCACCCCCCATGGCTTCGCCGCCAATATGCCCCGTCTTCTTATGAATCAACTCGGGGACCAACTGCATTCGTCCACTATCTTGATGATGATGCCACGTATACCCATCGATTTTCTTTGCCCCTGCGCTAATCTGCTGGAGTTGCTTAGCAGTAAAGCTTGAAGCTTTCACTTGACCTTGCTGAATAGCCCCTAACAAATCTTTGGTCGCAAGTTTCATTTGCCCTTCATAACTCGCAGACTTAAAGGCATCTATTGATATCCGCGTATCAAAGGCAGTCACATCATCAAATATAGGAAAGCCCCTGTTATCGAATACGACTCCAGTTACCGGATGACGCTGCCCTGCAAGATGCACATTCCGACCATCAACTGGCGGAACCGTAGTGGAAAGAACGTTGTCACGCCCATAAGTGGACTCCAGCTCATTTCTGGTAGTTTGCGGATTGTACGGAGCCTCGGAGCCTTTACCTTTTGCATCCCCTAGCCCACCACTAAAATCTCCCGCGTTATCTACGACCTTACCATTGTAGGTCGTTGTCCCGGAAGCGTAATCCCCAGACAACTGCCCACCGTATTCAGGCGCTGGGCTGTCAGTCCACCCTTGCCCCGAAGTCTTCGGTGGTTTTTCTACTGTTGACGCTGAACTCAAGCTACCAGTAGCTAGATCATCTGCCTTTCCAGCTACCGCCCCTCCTTTGGCCGGACCGTCCAGGCTTTTCCACGCGGCCTCCCGCTCGGCCAGCAGCTCGGCCGTCATCCCCAGCTTCGCACCCCGATTGATCGCAATGAAGTTGAGGTAGAAAGCGGTCTGCCATTCCGCCTCGACTCGTGCGGCTTCTTCCATCCGCCCCTGCAGACGGTAGAGTCCGGCCTGGACCTGCGCATCCTCTTTGGCCTGCAGGAATGCCTGCACCACCTGAGTCGGGTTGCTCGCCGCGGCGATCATTCCTTCCAGCATGCCGTTGGCGGTCTGCACCGGTTGGGTGACCAAGCCCTCACCCAGACCGTACATACCCTTGAGCATCTCGCCGAGGGCGTCACCTGCGCCTTTACCCGCGCCAATCAGTTCAGCGCCAGGCGCGAGCACGGAGAAGTTCAGGTTACGGTTGTAGTAATCAGCGTATTCGGCATTGCTCCCCAGCAAGCCCACCGCCAGGAACTCCTGGTAGATCGTCGGATCATTGAACATCGCGCTGTGAGTGGTCGCGTACCCCTGAAGCAAGGCCGCCGTCTGTGCACCGCTGTACGAGGTCGGACCGGTGGACGACGGTACGTCACTCGTCGAGGTAGCGTTCACGTCATAGCGATAGGCCAAAGGTGTCAGCGCCTTGCCCAGGAAGGTCATGGTGCTGGCGTCGATGACCAAGCCATCCTTGGTCAGCAGTTCCTGCCATTCCTTGTCGGTGTAATAGGCGAACGCTCGCGCCATACGCTGTTCAGCTTCGGCAACGCTGATGTTCTGATCCGCTGCCAGAGCCTGGGCCTGCTGCTTGATCAGGCGCATTTCCTCCGGGTGCGCCTGGCGGTTGTACTGGTCGGCCATCTGGGCGACCCAGGAGCCTTTTTCGTAGTCACCTCCGGCCAGCCCCGCAGACGCCAGACCAACGATCTGCGAGAACGCCTCACGCAGCTTCGGCTGTTTCTCGAATACGTCGTTGAGCACACCCGCCAATGCCTGGCTGGCGCCGGCGGCCACGGCACCGGACATGAAATCGCCGCCCGTACCAGCAGACACCGCACCGCCCACCAGGGAATGCAGGGCTATCCGCCCAGCGCCGCCCTCCGCCCATAACGCCATGCCGGTGCTGTCCTTCGCCAGCGACGCGGCTTCATACTGCTGCTCGGCATAGCTGCCTACGAAGTTGAACGCCGTAGCTGCAGCCACGTTCGCAGCCTGGCTCACCAGACCATCGAGCAGGTTGTCGCTGAGGCTGCCGCCGGCAACCGCCGTCTTGATCGCGCTGTTGGTGACACCGATGGCGCCGGCCCGCACACCGAAGCCGGCAATACCGTCAAGGGTACTCAGGTCATAGCCGGCCGTGCTCTTGAAGGCCGCGTCGGTTCCACCCAGCTTCGGATCGATGAGTCCTTCCGTGATACCGGCAGTCACGCCTGCAATCACATAGCCCTTCATCGCATCCGATGACGTCACGTCCTTGAACACTGCGCCAAGATTGCCGCGGTTGTTGATAGTGCTGACCGCTGCATTCGTCGCCGCATTGCTCGCTATAGCTCCCACCACAGCGCCCGTGATACCTCCTCCCGCCATTGCGGCAGCGGCTGGTCCCACTACTGCCGCCATCAGAATGGCGATGACCAGTTGCGCCGCCGGCCCCAACCCCGAGTTCGAATACTTGAAGCTGGTATGAATCTCCTGCACCTGCCGCCAGTCGATCCCGCCCTGCGCCTCAAGTTGTTGCAGCCATTCGAGCTTCGGATCGGCCTTGACCATCGCCTCGATGGATTCGTGCACCGTCTGCTGATTCACCTGCAGCACGTCGGCCTTGATGTTGCCAACGGCCTTGATCACCAGTTCACCCTGGGCAACCATCTCCGTCTGGCGCAAGGTCTCGTCGGTCTTCCCCTCGCCCTTCATGCTGAACCAGCCAGCATCCGACTTGCTCTTCTCGTGACTCTCCTGATGCAGGTCCTTCACCGCCTCGAAGGTGATGTCGCCGCCACTGTCGATAGTCAGGTCGCCGCCACTGCTCAGCTTGGCCGCCTGGTACAGCTGGTCGCTGCCGCTCTCCAGCGTCAGGTCGCCGCCGGTGCTGATTTCGCTACCAATGTTGGTGACCTGGGTGATTTCGTCGCGCTGGGTCTTCTTGCTGCCGAAGCTGCCCTTCTTCTTCATGTCGTACAGCGAGTAGTCGCTGTCTTCGGCCGAGAGCAACGCCAGCTTGCCGCCCGCTACCAGGTAGGCCTCGTCCCCCGCGCTGATGCGACTAGCGCTCATCGCCAGGTCCTGCCCCGCGCTGATCGCCACGTCACCCCCCGCCTTCAGCGTGGTGGCCACCTGACTGACATGATCGTCCTGGGTCTTGAGCTTCTTCGACGTGTAGCTGGAGTGCTCCTCGTCCGCCGCCGACATCAGCGTCACGTCACCCACCGCCGAAATGCCGATATCGCGCTGTGCCTCGATCTGGCTGGCGATGGCGGCGAAGTCGCGGCCGGCCACGGCGCTGATATCACGCCCGGCCGTGACCGTGGAGCCGTTCTGCTTGATCGTCTGGCTGGTCCGCCCTGCTGCGGCCTGCCCGTTGATCTCTTCGGTGGAGCCCAGCAGCAGGTCGCGTCCGGCCTGCAAGTGGGTGTCACGGCCGCTCTGCAGCACGCCGCCCTGGTTGATCAGGTCCTGCCCGGCCTTGAGGCTGAGGTCGTTGGCCGCTTCGATCCGCGCGGCGCTGTCGAGGAAGTCGCGGCGGCCGCTGTTGAGGGCGTCGCCGCTGCTGTGGCTGGTGCTGGAACGCTCGTTGATGACGTCGCCGTTGATCGTGGTCAGGCTCACGTCGCGGCCGCTGATGATGCCGCCGGCCTTGTTGACGATGTCGTTGCCCGCCAGCAGGTCGAGGCGGTTGCCCGCTTCGATCAGGCCGCTGTTGACGAGGTCGTTGCCGGCCACGGCCGAGAGGTTGTTGCTCGCGCGCAGGGTGCCGACGTTGGTCAGGTCCTGGCCGGCGATCAGGCTCACGTCGTTGCCGGCGATCAGCGCGCCATTGGGCGCCAGGCGGTTGTTGGCGTGGGCCATGTACAGCACCGGCACCAGCACCGTCTCGCCGTTCACCTCCATCTCTTCGAGCCAGACGATGTCGTGGGTCAGCGCCGCCACCTGCTCGGCGCTCAGGCCGACACCCACCGTCAGGTTCAGCTGCTGCTTGCTGGCGATGGCGTTGTCCATCAGGTACTTGTACATCGCCTCGTTGCTGGTCATCCCGGCGAGGAAGCGCTGGCCGGTGCCGGCGACGATGGCCTGCTGCACCAGGCGCTGCTCGTAGAAACCATCGCCCAGGCGCTTGGCGCTGTCGTCCGGGTCGTAGCCGAGGCCGGACAGCAGGTAGTCGGAGCTCATGAACTGCTTGAGTTCGGTGAGGACGGGGTTGGTTTCCACCAGGTACTTGTGCGGCTGCGAGACCGGGGTGCGTTCGGGCAGGCCCTGGACGCGCTCGATGGTCTGGCTGGTGGCCGGGGTCGGCTGGGCGATGGCCGGGGCACTGACGGCCGCAGTGGGGCTCGCGGCCTGCGGGGCTGCCACGGCCACCTGCTGCTCGCGCAGCGCTGGGGTCAGGTCCGGCAGCGCCAGGTCGGGGCGCGCGCCTTGCTGGGTACTGGTGACACGGGTGTCACGGGCCGCCGTTGACAGCCCCGGGACATTCAAGTCTGCGCCGGGGGTTTCAGCAGGTATCGTCGGTGCGACAGCGACATCGCGCCCGACCGGGGTCAGCCCCGCCGTGCCGACCACCGCCTGCCCGGCCACCGTGGCGTCGCGGCTGCCCGTGGACAGGCCGGGAACGTTGAGGCCCGACTGGCCGCCGCCGGCCGGGACGGACACGGCAAGCTGCGTGTCGCGCTCGCCCAGGCTCAGCCCCGCGCCCTGCTCGCCGGCGCTGACCCTGGTGTCGCGGCTACCGCTGGACAACCCCGGGACGTTCGGCGAGGTACCGCCCGGTGTGCTGATGGCGATCTGCGTATCGCGGCTGCCCGCGATACCGGACACGGCGACGGCCTGCCCCGACGCGCTGAGCGAGCCAGAACCGTCGCCACCCGACACCTGGCTGCCAACGCTGTCCAGGCGGGTGATATCGGCACCCTCGCTGCGCCCGGACTGCCAGGCTGCATCGTTGACGGTCCCCACCGCGGCCACGTCGATGGCAGCGATGCTGGCGCTGATGCCGCTGGCCTGCCGTGCGGCCACCGACAGTTGCTGGCCGCTGGCATTCAACTGGGTCACGTCGTCCAGTTGCAGGACACGGCCGCTGCCGGCCGGCAGCGCCTGCTCACGCTGGCTGACGGCGATGCTGGCGCTGCCCAGGGTCCAGCTGCGCGGCCCGCTGTCGCCTTCGGCGACCTGGCCGGAACTGGCGTTGGCCTGACTGATGCGAGACACACCGTTGTTGCCGCTGGGCAGGCTGAAGCCCGGCAGGCTCAGCGGATCGATGCGCTGCTGCGCCAGGTTCGGCGGCAGTTGCGCGTTGAAACTGACGGGCGTCGAGTAGGCACTGCCGGCAGCGGTTTCAGTGGTTTTCGCACCCGCCGCGACATACGCATACCAGGGACGGACCACGCTGTTGTTGATGTTCTGCGCGGCGTTGAGGCTGATGTTGCCGCCGGCCTGGATGATGGCGTCCAGGCTCGTACCGGCCACCGTCGTCGAGGTCGTTCCGTAGGGTTGCACGGCCCAGGTAAGGAAGGCGCTCAGGTCCGCTTCGTAGGTTGCCGAGGGCGTGGGGTTGTTGCGCTGGTTGAACAGGTCGGCCAGTTGAATGGCGCGCCAGGTCTCCTTGCGCCAACTGGCGATAAGGCGTTGCGTACGGATTTCCGAAGCCTGCACGCCTTGGTTGTCGATGCGCGTGGCCGTGATCGAGAGGTCGCCCGCCGCCGCCATGCTGCTGGCGTTGTTGTTCACCACACCGGCGTTGATCACCAGGTTGGCGCCGCTGTCGATGCTGGAACTTGCGCTGACCTGTCCGAGCTTCAGGCGATCGGTTTCGTTGACCTGCCAGTAGGCATTGGTCAGCCCATCATTGCGAGTGTCACAACCGATTCCCGGGATCAGGTCGCAGGACAGCCGCACGATACTGGTCTCGACCTTCTCGTGCTGGCTGTACTCCAGCACATCGCGCACGTTGTCCAGGGTCTGCGCCGCCAGGGTCATCGGCCCGGCGCTTTCGATGCTGCCGGAACGGTTCTCCAGCAGATTGGCCTTGTTCCCCTCCTGGTCCGCGGCCACCAGCAGGCGGCCCATGCCGTACACCTGGGCGAAGCGGTTGGTGAAGTTCCGGGTCAGCAACTGCATGTCGGCGCCGCTGTAGATCAGGCCGTTCTCGTTGCGCAGTGCCGCGGCGCTGACCAGCAGGTTTTCCGCGGCGCCGAGGGTGCCGGTGTTGTTCAGCGTGCCGGCGCTCAGGTTGAGGTTGCCCGCCGAGGTCAGGCGCCCGGCATTGCCCAGCACGCCGCTCACCACCAGGGTGGACTCGGCGCCACCGGCAATGCGGCCGGCGGCGTCGAGGTTGAGTTGCGCAGCGTTCAGGCCGAGGGTGCCGAGGCTGCTGTAGCGACCGCTGCCCTGATAGGCGCCGCCCAGGGTCAGGTTCGCCGAACCATCGCTGGCGATCAGGCCGGCGTTGGTCCAGTTGCCACCGGTGCCGACCAGGCTCTGCGACGCGAGCAACTGGCCCTGTGCGGTCTGCTCGAGGGTGCCGATATTCAGGGTCAGGCGACCGGCCTGGATCACGCTGGCGTTGGTCCAGCTGTCTGCGGTGAGGGTCAGGCCGCCACGGGTGATCAGGGTGCCCTGGTTGGCCATCACCTGCGCCGTGGCGATATCGAAGGTACCGGTACCGGCATGCAGCACCGAACCGCCCAGGTTGTTCAGGCGCAGGCTGTTCAGCGTCAGGTCGCTGCTGCTCACTTCCAGCGTGCCGGAGCGGTTGTCGAAGTCGCCGCGCACCTGGAAGTCGCTCTTGCCCGCCGCACCCAGCGCCCGCAGCACGCCGCCCTGGTTGTCCACGCTGGCGGCCGACACCAGCAACTGGCTGTCGCTCTCGATCACCCCGGAGCCGTTGCGCAGCGCGTCGCTCAGTGCCAGTTCGACACGGTTGCCGGCGATCTGCCCGGCGAGGTTGTCCAGGCCCCGTCCGTCGACCCGCACCAGCCCCTTGGCATACAAGCCGCCGCCGGCATTGATGAGGTTGCCGGCGCCGATGCGCGCCTCGCCGCTCTGCGCCGCCATGCGCCCGCCGCGGTTGTCGACCACGTCGGCGGCCAGCTTGACCTGCTGCCCCTGCAACACGCCGCCCGTGCCCAGCGCATTGCGACCGTTGTCCAGCGTGCCGGCGACCGTGACGTCGACCACGCCGGCAAGGCTGGCCAGGGTGCCGCCCCGGTTGTCGAGACTGCCGGCCTGTTCGACCAGCAGAGTGCCGTCCTGGGCGATCAGGCTGCCGTTGCGGTTATCCAGGGCATCGGTGACCCTGGCCCGCAGACCGGTGCGCGCCTGCACCTGGCCCTGCTGGTTGTCGAACTGCCAGGCCTGCAGCTGGACATCGGCGTCCTGGCTGAAGATCTTGCCACCGGCATCGTTGCGCAGCCCGGAGCTGGCAATGAGCTTGACCTGGTTCCTGCCGGCGAGGGTGCCGCCCTGGTCGTTTTCGATCAGGCCCGCGTGCAGTTCCAGGGCGTCCAGGCTGTAGATCTTGCCGTGGCTGTTGGCAACCCGCAGCGCCTGCTCGAGCAGCAGGCTGCCAGTGCTGGCCAGGGTGCCGCCGCTGTTGTTCAGGGTGCCGCCCAGGTCGAGCACCAGGTTGCTGTTACCCGCGATCCGCCCCGCGCTGTTGTCGAGGTCAGTGCCTTCGATGCTCAGCAGGCCCTCGGCATCGATGTCGCCCGCCTGGTTGCCCAGGCGGGCGACCAGCAGCTGCATTGCCGCGCCGCTGGACAGGGTGCCGCCCGCGTTGAGCAGGCTGGCCGCCACCACATCCATGCGTCCCTTGCTGACCAGCGCACCGTCGCCACCGTTGCGCAGCTCGCCGCTCAGGACCACGTCCAGCGCACCGTCGCGGCTGGACAAGGTGCCGACATTGCTGTTGTCGAGGCGCGTGCCACTCAGCTTGAGGCCCTGCCAGCCAGACAGCAGGCCACGCTGGTTGGTGACGCTGGCGACATCCAGGGTCAGCTGTTGCGTACTGATCAGCTTGCCGCCACTGTTGTCCAGGCGACTGGCATTGAGCGTCAGGTTGCCTTGGCCGGAAAGTTCGCCACCGATGTTGGCGAACCCCCCCACGCGGTCGAGCAGCAGGTCGCCTTTGGCCAGGATCAGGCCCGCATTGCTGGTCAGGTCCTGGCCACGCAGATCGAGGGTGACGTTCTGTTCACCCACGATGCGCCCACCGTCGAGCAGCAGCCCGCCAAGGTCCAGCGCGAGGGTGCCGCGGGCGGAGACTTCGCCGCCGCTGCCGTCGAGGCTGCTGGCGTCGACGGTCAGCGCGCCCTGGCTGTTGATCAGGCCAGAAGCGTTGTTGTGCAAGGCGGCGGTCACCAGGCTCGCGGTGCTGACGGCGAACAGGCTGCCGCCCTGGTTGTAGAGATCGCCGCTGCGCAGGGTCAGGCCCGCCGCCGCGCTGATCAGGCCCTGTTGCTGGTTGTCGAGCTGGCCGCGGCTGGTCAGGATCAGGTCGCCGCGGCTGCTGAGCGTGCCGCCGCTGTTGTTCAGCGAGCCGGCAGCGACGTCAAGACTGGCGCCGCCCACCAGGCCCTTGATGTTGCTCAGGGCGCGGGTGATCACCAGCGCCAGCGCCTGGCTGCCGAGTACGCGACCGTTGTCGTTGTCCAGGCTGTCCGCGTTCAGGGTGAAGGCGCTGGCGCTGGAGATCTCGCCGCCGTGGTTGCTGACTGCGCCAAGGTTGCTCAGCGTCAGGGAGCCCGCGGCATTGAGCAGGCCATCCTGGTTGTCCAGTGCGCCGCCCTTGAGGTCGAGGCTCAGGCCGGCGTTGCTGGTCAGCTTGCCGCCCTGCTGGGCCAGGCCCGTGGCACTGGCGTTGAGGGCCTTGAGGCTGCCGATGCGGCCGCCGTTGTTCAATTGGCCGGTGTGCAGGTCGAGGGTCTCGGCGCTGTTGAGGCGGCCGTCGGCATTGCTTAGCAGGCCGCTGACCACGCTGACCGCACCCTTGGCACTGATGGTGCCCTGGGCGTTGTCGAGGCTGGCGCTGCGCAGGCTCAGGGCCGCGTCGCCGAGCAGTTCGCCCCGGGTGTTGTCGAGGGCGCCGTCAAGGGTGACGCTCAGGTCGCCGGCGCTGCTCAGGCTGCCGTCGTTGTTGTCGAGGTCGAGGGCTTGCACCTGCAGGGTGGATTCGCTGCTCAGCGAACCGCCGGCATTGTGCAGGTCGCCGCTGAGCGTCAACACCAATGGCCGTTGCGCGACGATGCTGCCACCGCTGTTGTCCAGGCGGGTGCCGGTGAGGCTCACGCCCTGCCCCAGCAACTGGCCGCGGGTCTGGTTGACGACGCGCTGCACCGTCAGGCCGAGGCTGCCACCGGCGAAGACCACGCCGTCATCGCTGTTGTCCAGGCTGTTGCCGACGAGGGTCAGGTCGCTGTTGCTGGTCAGCTCGCCGGCCTGGTTGTCGAGGGTGTCGATGTCCAGTTTCAGCGCTTTTGTGGCGCCGAGCAGGCCGCCACGGTTTTCCAGGCGGGTCGCTGCGACGTGGACGCGGTCGGTGCCGATCAGCTGGCCGTCGCGGTTGTCGAAGGTGCCGACATCCAGTTCGACCACGTCCTTGCCGGCGATATCGCCTTCACGGTTGTCGAGGCTGGCACTGCTCAGCGTGAGCGAAGCGTCGCCGATCAGGGTGCCGCGCTGGTTGAGCAGTGACTGAGTAGCGTTCAGGGTGAGCACGCCAAGGCTGCTGATCATGCCGTCGCTGTTGTCCAGGCGCAGGCTTTGCCCGTCCACGCCGGCGGCACTGACACGCCCCTTCACGTTGCTCAGCAGGTCGGTGATGCGCAGGGTCAGGCCGTGGTTGCTGACCAGCTTGCCGTTGCCGTTGTCGAGGTTGCGCGCCTTCAGGGTGAAGGCGTTCTGGCTGGATATCTCGCCGCCCTGGTTGCTCACGTCGCGCAGGTTGCTCAGGACCAGGTTCGAGGCGTTGAGCAGGCCGGCGTTGCTCAGGTCGCCCTGGTTGAGGTCGAGGTTGAGCTGGCCGAGGCTGAACAGCTCGCCGCCCTGCTGGGTCAGACCGCTCAGGCGGGCGGTGAGCAAGCCATTGCTGGCGATGCGACCAGCGTTGCTGACCTGCCCGGCCGTCAGGTCGAGGCTGGCACTGCTGATCAGGCGAGCGCCGAGACCGTTGGTGAGCTGGCCGGTGACCAGCGTCGCGGCGCCCTGGCTCTTGATCAGGCCCGCCGCGCTGTTGTCCAGGCTGCTGCTGGTGAGGTCGAGAACCTGCGCGGTTTCGATGACGCCGCCCTGGTTGAGCAGGTCGGCGACGCGGGTCTGCAGCAACCCGGCGCTGGAAATGCTGCCACCGCGGTTGTCCAGGCCCTGCCCGACCAGGGTCAGGCTGCCCTCGCTGGTCAGGACACCCGCGCCGTTGCCGATGCTGCCATCGAGCAACGGGTCCGCCTGGGCGCCGAGGCGCACCAGCAGCGCACGCTGCGCGGCGATACTGCCGCCGGCGTTGTCCAGGCGCGCACCGGTCAGGCTGACGTCCTGGGCGAACAGCAGCCCCTTGGCCTGGTTGATCACTTGTGCGCTGGCCACCTCCAGCGAGGTGCCGGCGAGGATCTTGCCGCCGTTGTTGTGCAGCGACCGGCCGGCAAGCGTGACCTGCTCCTGGCTGGACACGGTGGCGCCCTGGTTGTTGAGCGACTGCACCACGAGGTTCAGCGATTTGCTGCTGCCCACCAGTGCGTCGGCGCTGTTGTCCAGGCGCTCGCCGGTCAGGCTCAGCGCGCCCTGGGCCACCAGTTCGCCGCCCCGTTGTTCGAGTACGTCGACCTTGGCCACCAGGTCGCGCTGGCTGGCGATGCGGCCCTGGCTGTTGTTGGCACTGCCGGCGCCCAGGGTCAGGTTGCCGCTGGCGCTGATCAGGCCTTTCTGGTTGTGCAACTCGCCGGCACCGAGGTCCAGCGCCTTGGCGCCGCTGAGCAGGCCGGCGCTGTTGTCCAGCCATGCCAGGCGCAGGAACATGTCCTGGTTGGCGCGGATCACCCCGCCGCGGTTGTCCAGCGAGTTACCGCGCAGGCTCAGGGTGTTCTGCCCCGACAGACGCCCGCCAGCGTTGTCGAGGCTGGCGATGACCAGGTCCATGACACCCTTGGCCAGTACCGCGCCGCCGTTCTGGTTGTCCATCTGGCCGGTGACGGTCAGGTCCAGGCGGCCATCGCTGACCAGGCTGCCGGTGTGGCTGTTGTCGAGGCTGCCGGCCTTGACCAGCAGGTGGCTGCCGGCACCGAGGGCGCCGTTGCGGTTGTCCAGCGCGCCGGTCACCCCGAGGTCGAGCGCAACATCGCCCATCACCTGGCCATTGCCATTGGCCAGGCTGCCCGCGCGAACCACGCTGGTGCCGCCGGCGGAGACTTCGCCAGCCGCGTTGTTCAGGGCATCGGTGACCCTCAGGTCGAGGTCGGCGGTGCTGCCGACCAGGCCGTCGCCGTTGGCCAGGCTGCCGGCCTTGACGGTCAGGCCGGCAGCGGAAACCTGCCCGCCGATATTGACCAGCGCCTGCTCGACGATCACCTCGAGGGTGCCGTCGCTGAGCAGGTCGCCAGCGCTGTTGTCGAGGCTCAGGGCGCCGAGGCTGAAGCCCTGTTCGCTGGAGATCTCGCCGCCCTGGTTGAGCACCTTGGCCAGATTGCGCAACTGCAGCGGCCCCGGCGCGTTGATCAGGCCGCCGCGGTTGTCGAGCAGGCCATTGCGCAGGTCGAGGGTCAGCGCGCTGTTGCTGAACAGCTGGCCGCCATCGCGCTGGTCGAGGCTGCCGACGCTGGCGTTGAGTGCCTTGCCGCTGGCGATGACACCGCCACGGTTGGCCACCGCGCCGGCGGTCAGGTCGAGACGCTCGACGCTGGTCAAGCGGCCCTTGGCCAGGTTGCTGAAGTCGCCGGTGGTGACGGTGACGGCGCCGTCCGCGGCGATGCGCCCACCGCTGTTGTCGAGGCTGGCGCTGGTCAGGGTCAGGGCGCCGCTGCCGAGCAGGTTGCCGGCCAGGTTGCTGATACCCTGCCCCGCCTTCACCTGCAGCAAGCCGTTGCTGCTGATGCGGCCGCTGTCGTTGACCAGGTCGATCAGGTCGAGGCCCAGGCCGCCATCGCTGCGCAGCACGCCCTGGCGGTTGTTCAACTGGCCGTTGGTGGCGCTGCCCGCACGCAGCAGCAGCGTCAGGCCGGTCTTGCCGTACAGGCTGCCCTGGGCGCTGTTGTCCACCTGCCCGGCGCTGATGCTGACGGAGCGCTGCCCGGAGAGCATGCCCTGGTTGTGGTTGTCGAGCCGCGCCAGGCTCAGTTGCAGCAGGTCATTGGCGAGCAGGCGCCCGCCCGCGCTGTTGTCCAGCCGGGTACCGGTGACGGTGAGGCTGGACACCCCGGCGATCTCGCCGGCACGGTTATCCAGTTCGCCCACCTCGAGGGTCATGGCCTCGCCGGCGTTGATCAGGCCGGCACGGTTGTCCAGGCTCGCGCCCTCGGCGTGCAACTGCTTGCTGGCGATCAGCTTGCCGCTGCGGTTGTCGAGCGCCGAGACGGTCAGGACCAGATTGTTCTTGCCGATGACCTGGCCCTTGAGCTGGTTGTCCAGGCGCGCGGCCTGCAGCGTCAGGTCGCCCACCGCACCGAGCAGGCCGCCCTGGTTGAGCAGGTAGGTGCTGCTGGTGATGCCCAGGGTGCCATCGCTGATGAGCGTGCCGGCGCTGTTGTCCAGGCTGCCGGCGTTCAGGCTCAGCGCTTCGCCGGCGAGCAGGCGACCGCCGCGGTTGCTGCTGGCGCCGCTCTGCACCAGGTCCAGCGTGTCGTCGCCCTGGAGCAGGCCACCATCGTTGTTCAGCGCGGCGCTGATGGCCGAGGTGGTGCGGCCGAGCAGGCTGCCCTGCTGGTTGTCGAGCAGGCCGTCGACCCGCAGGAGCAGGCCTTCGCGGGCCTCGAAGGTGCCGTTGCGGTTGCCGAGGCTGCCGGCGTGGATATCCAGGGCCGCGGCCTTGATCAAACCCCGGGTGTTGTCCAGGGCACGGGCGATGCGCAGGGTCAGGGTCCGTTCGCTGAGCAGCCTGCCGCCGTTCTCCAGGCGCTCGGCGGCCAGTTCGAAGGCCAGGCGGCTGGAGATTTCACCGCCCTGGTTGGCCACGCTGCCGAGGTTGTCGAAGCGCAGCTGGCCAGGGCTGCTGATCACCCCGCCCTGGTTGTCGAGGTGGCCGTGCTTGAGGTCGAGGGTCAAGGCGTCGAGGCTGTAGAGGTTGCCCTTGTCGCGGTTGTCGAGGCTGCCGGCGGTCACCTCCAGCCACTGCCCGCCATCGACCAGCCCGGCCCTGTTGAGCAGTTGCGCATCGACCCGCGCATTCAGGCGGGTGTCGCTGCCCAGCGCGCCGCCGCTGTTGTCCAGGCTGCCGGCGCGCAGGTCGAAAGCCTGCCGGGCATGCAGGGTGCCCTGGCGGTTGTCCAGGGCGTCACGGCTGGCGAGGTCCAGCGCGCTGTCGCTTTGCACCAGGCCCTGCTGGTTGTCCAGCGTGCCGCTGTCGATCAGCAGGCTGTCGCCGAGCACCTTGCCGCCAACGTTGTCCAGCGCCGCATCGACACGCAGCTCGACCCGGCCGGCGCTGCTCAGGCTGCCGGCCCGGTTGCCCAGGCTGCCCGCACGGACGTCCAGGCGCGCGGCGGAGACCAGGCCCCTGACGTTGTCCAGGGCACGCACGATGCGCAAGGTCAGGCCCTGTTCGCTGAGCAGCTTGCCGCCGGCGTTGTCGAGGGCGGTGGCGGCCAGGAGGAAGCCCAGGTTGCTGGAAATCTCCGCATCGCGGTTGACCACCGCCCCGAGGTTGTTGAGGAGCAACTGGCCGGGCGCGTTGATCCGGCCACCCTGGTTGTTCAGGTCGCCGTGATTGAGGTCGAGGGTGACGCTGGCCTGGCTGTACAGCTGGCCATCGTCGTGCTGGTCGAGGCCGGTCACGCTGGCATCGAGGTGGCCGGTGCTGGTGATACGCCCGCCGTCGCTGTTGTCCACCTGGCCCGCGCGCAGGCCAAGGTTGCCGGCAGCATTGAGCACGCCCTTGTGGTTGAGCAGGGTGCCGCTCAGGCCGAGGTGGACAGACCCGCCGCTGTTCAGGTTGCCCTGGCTGTTGTCCAGGCTGGCGGCATCGAGGCTGAGGGTCTGGCCGGCGAGCAGGTCGCCTTTGACGTTGCTCGCGCCACCCCGCTGGATCAGGCTCAGCAGAGTGTCGCCACGGATCAGGCCGCTGGCGTTGTCCAGCGACTGGCTGGTGATGCGGGTGTTGGCACCGAGCAGCCTGCCCTGCTGGTTGTCGAGGGCGCCGTCGAGGGTCAGGGTCAGCGCGTCGCGGGCCTCGAGGGTGCCTTCGCGGTTGTCCAGGCTGGCGGCGCTCAGGTCCAGCACCAGGGCGCCGATATGGCCCTTGTCGTTGCGCAATCCGGCTGCGAGGTCCAGGCCGATGCGTTGCTGCCCGAGCAGGGTCCCGCCGCGGTTGTCGAGGCGGGTCGCCGCCAGGTCGAAGGCCTGCTGGCTGGAAATCTCGCCACCCCGGTTGTCCACCGTGGCGAGCTGCTTCAGCAGCAGTCGGCCCGGCGCGTTGATCACGCCGCCCTGGTTGTTCAGATGGCCGTGGTTCAGGTCGAGGGTGACGCCGCCCAGGCTGAACAGCCGGCCATCGCCATGCTGGTCGAGGCTGGCGGCCGAGACCTGCAGTTGCCCGTCGCTGCGCAGGCGCCCGCCGCTGCTGTTGTCGAGGTCGCCGGCGCTCAGGGTCAGGCTGCCGGCGCTGCTGAACAGGCCCGTGCGGTTGAGCAGTTGCCCCTGGATCGTGGCGAGCAGCCAGTCCGTGGCACTGAGCTGGCCGCCGCTGTTGTCCAGGCTGGCGGCATCGAGGTCCAGGCCCTCTGCGGCGAACAGCGTGCCCTGGCGGTTGTCCAGCAGGCCGAGGCTGGTCAGGTCGAGCACGGTATCGGTCTGCACCAGGCCCTGGTGGTTGTCCAGCGTGCCGGCAGTGATCGTCGCCGACCTGGCCAGCAGCGTGCCGAAGCGGTTGTCCAGCAGGCCGGCGACACCGAGGCGAAGGTGGCCGCCGCTGCTGACGCTGCCGTACGGGTTGAGCAGGCTGCCGGCCTCGATATCGAGGGTCGGCGCGGCGACCAGGCCCTTGCTGTTGTCCAGCAGGCGGGCGATGCGCAGGGTCAGCGCCTGCTCGCTGAGCAGCTTGCCGCTGCCGTTGTCCAGGCTGCCGGCCGGCAACAGGAAGCCGAGGCTGCTGGAGATCTCGCCGCTGCGGTTGTCCACCGAGCCCAGCTGGCTCAGGAGCAGTTGGCCGGGGACATTGATCCGCCCGCCCTGGTTGTTCAGATGACCCTGGCCGAGGTCGAGGCTGAGCCGGGTCTGCGCGAGCAACTGGCCGTCAGCGTGCTGGTCGAGACCGCTGAAGCGGGCGATCAGTTCTTCGCCACTGCTGATGCGGCCGGCGTTGCTGTTGTCCACCAGCCCTGCGCGCAGATCGACGAGCCGCTCGCCACGCAGCGTGCCCCCGACGTTGTTCAGCGCAGCGCCCAGCACCAGGGCCAGGCGCTCGCGGGCGAACAGGCGGCCTTGCACGTTGTCCAGGCTGGCGGCGTCGAGCGACAGACGCTCGCCGGCGGTCAGCGTGCCCTGGCCGTTGCGGATTTCGCCGCTGCTGCTCAGGGTCAGCGAACGGTCGCCCTGGAGATGACCGTTGCCGTTGTCCAGGGTGGCGGCGCCAATCACCCCGTCGGTGACCAGCAGTTCACCGCTGCGGTTGTCCAGCGTGCCGTCGACCGCCAGGGTCAGGTCATCGCGCACATCGACCTTGCCCTGGCGGTTGTCCAGCGTGCCGGCACGTGCGTCGAGGCGCACGGCCGAGATCTCGCCCACCTGGTTGTCCAGCGCGTCGGTGATGCGCAGGGTGAGCAGTTGCTGGCCGAGCAGCTTGCCGCCACGGTTGTCCAGCGAGGTGGCTGCCAGGGCGAAGGCCTGGCTGCTGGAGATTTCGCCGCCACGGTTGTCCACGCTGTTCAGGTTGCGCAGCAGCAGCTGGCCCGGCGCATTGATCAGGCCGCCCTGGTTGTCCAGGTGGCCCTTGTTCAGGTCGAGGATGACACCGGCGAGGCTGTAGAGCCGGCCGCCGGCGTGCTGGTCGAGGCTGGCGAGGGAAACGTCCAGTTGCTGCTCGCTGGTGATCCGGCCGCCCGCGCTGTTGTCGGTGGCGCCAGCCACCAGGGTCAGCGTGTCGGTGCTGCTCAGCAGGCCGGCCTGGTTGAGCAACGCTGCGCTGATCCGCGCAGCGAGGCGGCCTTCGCTGGACAAGCGGCCGCCGCCGTTGTCGAGACTGGCGCTGGCCAGCTCCACGGACTGGCCGCCGGACAGGGTGCCTTGGCGGTTATCGAGCGCACCACGGCTGGTCAGGTTCAGGCCGGTATCGCCTTGCACCAGGCCGCTGCGGTTGTCCAGGCTGCCGGCCTCGACCACGACCGTGCTGGCGAGGAGCTTGCCACTGCGGTTGTCCAGCGCGGCATCGGTGCGGACCTGCAGCGTCTCGCCGCTGCTCAGGCGCCCGCCGCGGTTGTCCAGCTCGCCAGCCTGGACATCCAGATGCGGTGCGGAGAGCAGGCCGCCGCCGTTGTCCAGCAGTTGCGCGATACGCAGGGTCAGGCCCTGCTCGCTGAGCAACTGACCGCCATCGTTGGCCAGCGCCGAGGCGACCAGGCTGAATGCCAGGTCGCTGGAGATCTCGCCCTTGTGGTTGTCCACCGTGGCGAGGTTGCTGAACAGCAGTTGCCCTGCGGCATTGACGCGCCCGCTGCGGTTGTTCAACTGGCCGCCGTTCAGGTCGAGATGCAGACCGCCCGCGCTGAGCAACTGGCCGTCGTCGTGCTGGTCGATGCCGCTGGCGCTGACGCTCAGTTGCCCGGCGCTGCCGAGCCGTCCGCCGGCGCTGTTGTCCAGGTGCTCGACGCGCAGCTCCAGGCTGCCGTCGCTGCGCAGGGTGCCCTTGGCATTGTTCAGGGTGGCACGGCTGATCAGGTCGAGGTGCTGGCGGGCGAACAGGTCGCCGCTGCGGTTGTCGACGCTGGCCGCATTCAGGCGCAGGGTGCCCTTGCTGCTGATACGGCCCTGCTGGTTGAACAGATCACCTGCGTCCAGGCCAAGGTCACCGGCCGCCGCGAGCGTACCCCCCTGGTTGAGCAGCAGCCCGCTCACGGTCGCGCTCGCCCCACCGTTGCTGGTCAGGCTTCCCGCCGTGTTGTCCAGGCTCGCGGCACGCAACGACAGGCGCTCGCCGGCGCTCAGTTTGCCGCTGCCATTGAGCAGCGCGCCGCTGCTGACCAGGGTCACGCTGCTGTCGCCCTGGACAAGCCCGGCGCGGTTGTCGAGCGTGGCGGCGCCGAGGGTCAGGTCGCGGGCCAGGAGCTTGCCGCTGCCGTTGTCGAGCACGCCGTCGACCCCCAGGCCCAGGGTGCTGGCAACCGTCAGGGTGCCGTCACGGTTGACCAGGCTGCCCAGGCGCGCCTGCAGCCCCGCCGCCGAGATCAGTCCGAGCGTGTTGTCGAGGGCAGCGGCGATGCGCAGGTCCAGCCCCTGGTCGCTGAGCAGCTTGCCGCCACGGTTGTCCAGGCGGTCGCCGTGCAGGTCGAACGCGAGGCCGCTGGAGATTTCGCCAGCCTGGTTGTCGACGCTGGCGAGATGGCGCAACTGCAACGGGCCGGGTGAAGTGAGCAGGCCGCCCTGGTTGTTCCAGTGTCCGCCCTTGAGGTCCAGGCTGAGCCCGGCTTGCCCTTGCAGGCGCCCGGCGCTGTTGTCGAGGCTGCCTGCGGCCAGGTCGATGGCGCCTCCTGCGCTGAGCATGCCGTCGTGGTTGTTCAGTGCGCCGGTGATCCGGGCAGCGAGGCCGGCTGTGCTGGAGATCCTGCCTTGCTGGTCGTTCAGCAGGCTCGCGGCATCGATGTCCAGGCTCTGGGCCGAGATCAGGCCGGCGCTGTTGCGCAACTGGCGGACCAGGCTCAGGGTCAGGGCCTGGTCGCTGAGCAGCTTGCCGGCGTCGTTGTCCAGGCTGCTGGCGGCGACGGCGAAGGCGCGCTGGCTGGAGATCTCGCCCTGGCGGTTGTCGACCCCGGCGAGGTTGTTCAGGGTCAACTGGCCGCTGGCGTTGATCACCCCGCTCCGGTTGTCCAGCTCGCCATGGCGCAGGTCGAGGGTCAGCGCGGCATCGCTGCGCAGACGACCCTGGTCGTGCTGGTCGAGGCTGGCGACGCTGGCGCTCAGGCCTTGCTTGCCGCTGACCTGGCCGCCGCCGCTGTTGTTCAGCGCACCGCTGGCGTAGAGATCGAGAAACTGCCCGGCCGCGACCAGGCCGGCGACGTTGTCCAGCGTCGCCACCCGCAGGGTGACCTGGCCCATGGCGGACAGCTCGCCGTTGCGGTTGATCAGGCTGGCGCTGGTGACATCAAGGACCGCGCCGCTGCCGAGCAGGCCACCCTGGCTGTTGAGCAGGGTCTGTCCACTGACGGCGAGATTGCCGCTGGCCAGGAGGCGTCCGCGGTTCTGGTTGTCCAGTTGGCCGGCGTCCACCCGGGCATCGCGCCCGGCGCTCAGGGTTCCGCCCTGGTTGGCGAGATCGCGGGTGCCGATAGCGAGGTCGCGGCTGGCGGCCAGGGTGCGCCCGCTGTTGTCGATGGCCACGGCATCGATGCGCAGGTCGCCCTGGCTGTTGCGGCTGCCGTCGCCGTTCACGCCGGCTTCGATGACGCCCTGGTTGGTCAGCCGCCCGGCGCTGTCGAGGACGATGCGGTTGGCGGCGGCGAGGCTCTGCCGGTTGCTCAGGTCGCCCTGGGTGGTGACGGCCAGGTCCTTGCCCGCATACAGCGTGCCCTGGGCATCGAGGCTCTGTGCCTTGACGGTCGCCGAGCCGCCCGCCGAGGTCTGGCCCAGGCTCAACCGGCCATTGGCATCGATCTGGATATCGCCACCGGCCATCATGTCGCCGGCCAGCCTCACCCCGACCCCGGCCTCGGTGCCGACCAGGCGGATGGTGTTGGCGTACATGCCGCCCAGCGCCGAGGAGTCGATCGCCAGTTCCGGTGCCTGGCTGCCATCGGCAGCCCGTGCGCTGGCAGCCAGGGTGCGCGCATCCACATCGTTGCGGCCAGCGACGATATCCAGCTTGTTGGCCTGGATCTGCGCGTTGATCTGCGTGGCGCGGGTGATGATTTCGAACTGGTCGACGTTAGTGGCATTGAGGCCTGCGCCCTGGATCGAGACGCTGCCCTGGTCGACCTGGTAGCGGCTCAACTGGCCGTTCTCGACGACCGGCTTGCCGGTGCTCAAGGTGGCGCGCGGGGTGTTGATGAAGCCGCAGCCGTCGCAGCTGATGCCATGGGGGTTGGCGACGATGACATGGGCCGACTTGCCCGCCACTTCGGTGTAGCCGCGCAACTGGCTGGGGCTGCCACCGTTGACTTCGTTGAGGATGATGTCGGCGGCGCGGCCGTTGAAGTTCGGGTTGCCGACGATGATCCCGCCGAGTTGGGTGTTCTGCGTGCGCTCGGTGGCGTTGTTGAGGATCAGGCCCTGGGGGGCGACGTTGTAGTCCTGGAACTGGTTGTGCGACAGGCCGCTGGCGTTGGGCGCGGCGATGTTGACGATGGGCACGCCATTGCCGGCCTGGGCCAGGCCGGTGCCCGCCGCGCTGACCGCGATGCCTTCGGCCTGGGCCCACAGCGGTTGCCAGAACATGACATTGGCCAGGAGGAACGCCAGCGCCCGCTTGGGCATGCCGCAGAACGACTCGCGCGGTTGCACGGTCGCCGAGGGCAGGCGGGTCAGGAAAGCGAAATGACGGACATCCATGTCGTGGTCTCGGTTCAGCAGCGGCGTGGCCTACAACAGCAGTTCCACGCGGAAGTAAACGGGGGTCTCGCGCTCGGTCAGCACGTCCGGGCGTTCGAGGGAATGGGCGAAGGTCACGCTGGCCGCCAGGTGCTGGCCGCGGGCGAAGAGTTCGAAGCTATGGCTGGAGACGCGGCCGTGCTGGTCACCGTTGTAGCGGTCGCCGCGGATCACTCCGCGGTCGTAGCCGAGGCTGGCGCCGTACTCGCCCAGTACCGGGCGCAACCACTCCAGTTGCACCGGGCGACTCCAGCGCAGGTCGTTGCGCCAGTAGCCGCCGCTGTCGCCGCTCAGGCTCTGTTCCTGGTAGCCACGCACCGAGGACAGGCCCCCCAGGCTCAGGCGCTGCGGGCTGTACAACGGGTCCTCGCTGCGCTGGCCGGTGGCCAGGCTGCTGAAGCTGAGGTGTTCACCCCACAGGCTGAACGGCTGCAGGTAGCTCAGGGTCAGGCTGTACTTGCGGTAGCGGGCATCCGGGTCGCCTTGCTGCAGCTGGCGGTCGGCCTGGGCGTCGAAGGCACCGATGCCCTGCTGCAGGCCCAGGTCGAGGTTGACGAAGGCGCTGCCGATGCGCCGGCCGTGGTTGATGCCGAACTGGGCCTCGCTGAGGCGGTTGCTGCTGTTCTCCAGGCGGCTGTCTTCGATGTAGTTGTTCGAACGCAGGTAGGCGACGCCGCTGTTGAGCGCGGTCTTCGACACGCTGTCGCGGTGGATCACCCGCTCGGCGCGCAACTGGTGGTTCTGCGTGTCGCCGGTCTGCTTGAAGCTGAAGGTATTGGCTTCGGCCCTGGAACGGTAGGCGCTCTGGCTGTACGAATAGCTGAAGTTCCACCAGCCCCAGGGCAGGTTGTAGAAGAGCATCTCGCTGTGGGAGGTGCGCTGGTGGTCGCTGACCGCGTCGCGGCTGCCGCGCAGCATCAGCTGGTCGGCCAGGCCCAGCGGGCTGTCCAGTTCCAGGCCGTAGCCCCACTGCTGCTGACCGGTGGCACGCTGCCCGTCGTTGTTGCGCGACAGACTGGCGCGCCATGGCTTGCTCGGCGTATTGCTCACCTGCACGGTGCTGCCGCCGACGTTGCTGCCAGGCACCAGCTCCATCTTCGCCTGGTTGGACGGCAGGCGATTGAGCTGGTCGACCATCTGCTCGATATCGCGCAGGTCGAGCAGTTCACCGACCGTGCCGGGGAAGGTCATGGCCAGTTCACGCGGGGTCAGGCCGCTGTCGTCGCTGCTGTCCAGGCCTTCCAGGCGCCCTTCCACCACCTGCACTTCCAGGTGCCGGCTGCTGAGGTCCTGTTGCGGCAGGTAGGCACGGCTGGTGACCAGGCCCATGGCCAGGTAGCGGTCGGTGATGGCCTTGAGCAGGGCATTCAGTTGCGCGACACCCAGGCACTGGCCGAGCCAGGGCTTGACCAGTGCGTCGCGTTCGGCCTGGGACAGGCGCCCGGCGCCCTTGATCTCGATGCTGTCGATGGGGAAACAGCGGTTGTCCGGGGTGGTGGACGCCTGCGGTTCGGCGGCCGGCTGGCCCGGCAGCTCGCGCAATTCCTCGAGGCGGCGCTGCTGCTCCTGGAGCAGGCGGTCCTGGCGGTCGCGGATCAGGTCCTGGTCCCCGGGGGTCGCCGCAATGGCGGCTACGCTGGCGCACAGGCCCAGGGCCACAAGGCACAACCTCGTCGCGAGGTGGTGAAAATGCATGATCCGATTTCCCTTCGATATCACTACGCCATCATTGGCGCGACGATAGTAGAGAGCAGTAAAAATGGCGTCAAGCTACCGCCGGTCGGAACGCCAATGCACCCTGTTCCAATCGAAGCCCCTCGCCGCCGTCCGGCAAAACAGGTTGAACCCCTGCTTTCACCCCGCGGTCCAGAGAGAGTGCACCCCGCACAGACCGTTCGCTGGGTGAGGCGCTATCAAAGGAGAACGACCGTGAACGATTCGTCTGCCAACAGCGAACGTGCACTGATCCTGGCCCCGCCGTCGATCAGTGGACTGACCCTGAGCCTGCTGGACCAGGCCGGGGTCAGTGCGTTGGCCACCGCCAACCTGGAGGAACTGGCCGATGCCCTGGACGGCGGCGCCGGCCTGGCCATCGTTGCCCACACCAGCCTGGACGGCTTCGAGGACTCGTTGTTCAAACGCTTCCTGGGCAGCCAGCCGCTGTGGTCGGACCTGCCGGTGGTGCTGCTGGGCGACGGCCTGCAGTCCATCAACCAGAGCCCCGACCTGTGCCTGGCCCTGGGCAACCTGTTCGTCCTGCCCTGCCCCTTTCCCGAGCAGGACCTGCTCGACCTGATCCACGCCTCCCTGCGTGCGCGTCGGCGCCAGTACATCAGTTGCCAGCAGGGCCTGGAACTGGCGCGCCTGCAACGCCAGACCGAGGAGCGCGTGCGCCACCTGCGCGAAGAAGAGCAGCGCCTGCGCCAGGACGAGAAGATGGAGGCCGTGGGCCAACTGGCCGGCGGCGTCGCCCACGACTTCAACAACCTGCTGACCGGCATCGGCGGCAGCCTCGAACTGATCCGCCAGCGCGCCGGCCAGCAGCGCTTCGAGGAGATCCCCAAGCTGGTGGACATGGGCCTCAACGCGGTGCAGCGCGCCGCCAGCATCACCCACCGCCTGCTGGCCTTCTCCAGCCGCCAGTCGCTGGACGACCGCCCGGTGCAACTGGCCGCGCTGCTGGAGCGCAAGCGCCTGAGCGAGCTGCTCGGGCCGGACGTGCGCGTGCAGGTGAAGATCGACGACACCCTGTGGCCGGCCAAGGCCGATGCCCGCCAGTTGCAGGAAGCCCTCGACAACCTGCTGGTCAACGCCCGCGATGCCCTGCCCGACGGCGGCGAGGTGCGCATCGAGGTGAGCAACCGCCACCTGCCGCGCCCGCTGCCGGAAGCGCACCCGCTGAGCGGCAGCGACTTCGTGCGCATCAGCGTCAGCGACAACGGCTGCGGCATGCCGCAGAACATCGTCGACCGGGCCTTCGACCCGTTCTTCACCACCAAGCCCCTGGGCCAGGGCACCGGGCTGGGCCTGTCGATGGTCTACGGCTTCAGCCGCCAGTCCCACGGCCACGTCAGCCTGCACAGCCGGGTCGGCCAGGGCACCGAGGTGGAACTGCTGTTGCCGCGCCACCCCGCTGAGGATGGGCAGGAGCCGGTGGCCAGCGCAGGCCGGCAACGGGACCGGCAGGGGGCGCATATCCTCATCGTCGAATCCAACGCCACGGTGCGCCAGCTGGTCCGCGACAACCTCAGCGAACAGGGCTACCGCTGCCAGGACGTCGCCGACGCCAACCTGGCCCTGAACCTGCTGCGCGGCGAACGGCCCTGCGACCTGCTGATCTGCAATGTCGGCCTGCCGGGCATGAGCGGTCGCCAGTTGGCGGACATCGCCCGCAAGCTGCGCAGCGGCCTGCGCGTGCTGTTCATCACCGGCTACGCGGAGAACGCCTCCGCCCACCTCGGCCGCCTCGACCCGGACATGCGGGTGCTGAACAAGCCGTTCAGCTTCGAGCAGCTGAAAAAGCGGGTGGCGCAGATGCTCGCCGACGAGGGCGCGGCATGACCCAGGCGCAGCGCCCGCTGGTAGTGAGCGCGGAGGCGCCGGTCACGTCGTTGCGGGTGCTGACGGTCAACGTGCACAAGGGCTTCAGCCCGCTGAACCGGCGCTACGTGCTGCCGGAACTGCGCGAGGCGGTGCGCGCCCAGCACGCCGACCTGGTGTTTCTCCAGGAAGTGCTGGGCAGCCACAGCCGTCACGCCGAACGCTACCCCGGCTGGTCGCCGCTGCCGCAGTACGAGTTTCTCGCCGACAGCCTGTGGCCGGTGTTCGCCTACGGGCGCAACGCGGTGTACCCGGAAGGCGAGCACGGCAATGCCCTGCTGTCGAAGTTCACCATCGTCGAGCACCGCAACCTCGATGTCAGCGTCCATGGCAGCGAGCAGCGCGGCCTGCTGCACTCGGTGCTGGCCCTGCCCGGCGGGCGCCAGGTGCATACGGTGTGTGTGCACCTGGGTCTGGACGAAGGCCAGCGCCGGCAGCAGTTGCTGCTGCTCTGCGGCCTGCTCGATGGCCTGCCGGAAGAGGCGCCGGTGGTGGTCGCCGGCGACTTCAACGACTGGCGCCAGCGCGCCGATGGGCTGCTGGCCGGTCGCGGCCTGTTCGAGGTGTTCAGCCAGGCCTTCGGCGCCCCGGCGAAAAGCTTTCCGGCGCGCTGGCCGCTGCTGCGCCTGGACCGCATCTACCTGCGCAACGCCCGGGCCCGCGCGCCACGGGTGATGGCGCGCAAACCCTGGTCGCACCTGTCCGACCACCTGCCACTGTGTGTCGAGGTCCTGCTATGAACAGTGAATGGCGTACGGAAAACCAGGTACAACTGCTGATCAACGGCGAGGACTACTACCCGGCGGCGTTCGCGGCGATCCGCCAGGCCCGCGAGGAAGTGCTGCTGGAAACCTTCATCGTCTACGAGGACAAGGTCGGCCTGGAACTGCAGCAGGCGCTGATCGCCGCGGCCCGCCGCGGCGTGCGGGTGCAGGTGCTGGTGGACGGCTACGGCAGCGCCGGGCTCAGCCATGCGTACCTGCAGGCGCTGTGCGAGGCCGGCGTCGAGCTGCAGGCCTTCGATCCCAGCCCGATGCGCCTGGGCGTGCGCACCAACCTGTTCCGCCGCCTGCACCGCAAGATCCTGGTGATCGATGGCGACCTGGGCTTCATCGGCGGCATCAACTACTGCGCCGACCACCTCGGCGACTTCGGCCCGCAGGCCAAGCAGGACTACGCCGTGCAGGTGCGCGGGCCGATCGTCGCGGACCTGCGCCAGGCTACCCTGCGCCTGCTCGACCGGCGTGCCCGGGTCGGCCGGCGCAGCCGCACCTGGTGGCGCCGCAGCGCGGCACTGGAGCCGGACAGCGAGCAGGCGACCATGCGCCTGTTCATCCGCGACAACAATGACCACCCCCGGGATATCGAACAGCAGTACCTGCGCGCCATCGTCAGTGCCCATGAGCGCATCGTCATCGCCAACGCCTATTTCTTCCCCGGCTACCGTCTCCTGCGCGCCTTGCGCAACGCCGCGCGGCGCGGGGTCGAGGTGACCCTGATCCTGCAGGGCATGCCGGACATGCCCTGGGTGCGCCTGTGCTCGCGGCTGCTCTACAACTACCTGCTGCGCGACGGCGTGCGCATCCACGAGTACTGCGAGCGGCCGCTGCACGGCAAGGTGGCGCTGGTGGACCGGGAATGGAGCACGGTGGGCTCGAGCAACCTCGATCCACTGAGCCTGTCGCTGAACCTGGAGGCCAACCTGGTGATCCGCGACGCCACCTTCAACCAGCGCCTCTTCGAACACCTGGACGAATTGCGGCAACAGCGCTGCAAGGCGGTGACCCTGCAACGCATCCTGCGCGGCTACTGGTGGCGGGCGCCGCTGATCTTCCTGACCTTCCACTTCACCCGCTACTTCCCGCGCCTGTTCGCCACCCTGCCGGCGCACCGGCCACGCCTGGAACCGCTGCGGCGCATCGACGAGACCGCGCAGGAGCATCCGACATGAAGCACCGCGCGTGGCAGCGCGCACGCCAGGCGCTGACCCTGCTGTTCTTCATCCTGGTCCCGGCGCTGCTGTTCATGCTCCTGCGCAACCAGGACTGGAGCGAGGTGTGGCAGGCACTGACCTCCTATCGCCCCGGCGTGCTGCTGAGTGCACTGGGCCTGGTGATCTGCAGCTTCGCCCTGTTCAGCAGCTATGACCTGCTCGGCCGCCGCTACAGTGGACACCGCCTGCCGGCCAGGCAAGTGCTGCCGCTGGCCTTCGTCTGCTATGCCTTCAACCTCAACCTCAGCGCCTGGGTCGGTGGCGTTGCCCTGCGCTATCGCCTGTACTCGCGGCTGGGCCTGGATACCCCGACCATCACCCGCATCCTCGGCCTGGGCCTGGTGACCAACTGGCTGGGCTACCTGCTGGTGGCCGGCAGCCTGTTCGCCCTGGGTTTCCCCAGGCTGCCGGCCGGACTGGAGATCGGCAGCACGGGACTGCGCCTGATCGGTGTCGGCATGCTGCTGGCGGCCCTGGCCTACCTGCTGGCCTGCCGCTTTTCCAGCCGTCGCCAATGGCAGGTGCGCGGGCAGGTGATCACCTTGCCCGGCTGGCGCCTGGCCGTGCTGCAAGCGCTGATGGGCGCGGGCAACTGGTGCCTGATGGGCCTGGTGGTATTCACCCTGCTGCCGGACAAGGCAGGCTATCCAACGATCCTGGCGATCCTGCTGGTGAGCAGCATCGCCGGGGTCATCACCCATATCCCGGCGGGTCTGGGCGTGCTGGAGAGCGTGTTCATCACCCTGCTGCAAGGGCAATACAGCCAGGGCACGCTGCTGGCGGCGCTGATCGGCTATCGCGCGGTGTACTTCCTCCTGCCGCTGCTGCTGGCCTGCGGGGTCTACCTGGTGCTGGAGCGCCTGGCCGGGCGTCAGCGCGGTCGGGTATCGGCGGCGGCCAGGGGCCGCTCCGGCTGAAGCATGTTGGTGACCTTGTGCACCAGGCGGTCCAGGCCGAACGGCTTGGTCAGCAGTTCCAGGCCGGGCTCGAGCACGCCGCTGGTGCTGATGGCCTCTTCGGTGAAACCGGTGATGAACAGGATGCGTTGCTCCGGCGCGCGGCTGCGCAGGGTCCTGGCCACCTCGATGCCACTGATGCCCCCCGGCAGGCCGATGTCGGACACCACCAGGTCGATGGGCCCGGCGCTGTCGTACAGGGCCAGGCCGCTGTGGGCATCCTCCGCTTCCAGCACTTCCAGGCCCTGGTCCTGCAGGGCCTCGCGAATCAGCATGCGCAGGGTCGGTTCGTCATCGATCAGCAGGATGCGCTCGTTGCGCAGCGGCAGTGCCAGCACCGGCGCGGGCTGCACGGGCGCCGGCAACGGCAGCGGCAGCGGCTCGCCGAGGAAACGCGGCAGCAGCAGTTCGACGCAGGTGCCACTGCCTTCCTCCGAGGTGATGCGCACGCTGCCACCGGACTGGCGCACGAAACCGTAGGCCATCGACAGGCCCAGCCCCGTCCCCTGGCCGGCGGGCTTGGTGGTGAAGAACGGGTCGCAGGCGCGTTCCAGGATGCTCGCGGACATCCCGCAGCCGTTGTCCTGGACACGCAGGCAGCAGTAGTCGCCCGGCGCCAGGTCGCTTTCGGCGATCCCGCTGTAGTGGCGCTCGTTGCTGGTGCTGATCTTCAGCCGGCCACGATGGCCCATGGCATCGCGGGCGTTGACACAGAGATTGATCAGTGCGCTTTCCATCTGGCTGGTATCGACCTGCACCCACCAGGGTCGCGGGTCCACCTGGAACTGCAGCTCGATCCCCGGGCCAACGGCCTGGAGAATCAGTGGCTCGACTGCGCCGAGCAGTTCGTTCAGGTTGGTCGGTCGTGGCGACAATGGCTGGCGCCGGGCGAAGGCGAGCAAGCGCTGGGTCAGGTCGCTGGCACGACCTGCGGCCTCGCGCGCGGCCTGCACGTACTTGCCGAGCTGCTCGGTGCGGCCCTGGGCGATGCGCCGCTCGAGCATTTCCAGGCTGGCGCTGATCCCCGCCAGGAGGTTGTTGAAGTCATGGGCCATGCCGCCGGTCAGCTGGCCGACCGCATCCATCTTTTGACCGTGACGCAGCAGGGCCTGGGCCTGGCGCAGCGCGGCTTCGCGCTCGCGGTCGAGGGTGACGTCGTGCCCCAGCAGGGTGGTGAAGCCGGTGCCTGGCATGGCACTGAGGGTGAAACGCCGATAATGACCGTCGGCATGCCGCAGGCGACCTTCAACAGCAGGCTGGCTGCCGTCGAGAATGCCGCGCACCAGCGCGCGATCATCCGGGTGCAGGCTGTCGAGCAGCGACTCGCGCGGCATGTCGCCGTCCCAGCCGAGCACCTGCCGGCAGGCCGGGTTGAAGGCACGCACCTTGAGGTCGTCCTGCACCACCAGCATCACGTCGCTGGACAGCTCCCAGAGCCGATGGTGCTCGGCCGTGCGCTCCTGCACCTGGCGCTCGAAGGAGCAGGCCAGTTCGCGCCACTGGCGCTCCGATTCGACACTGCTGGTGGTCTCCAGCACGGTGTCGAGAAAACCGGCGACCTTGCCGTTTTCGTCGCGCACCGGACTGAAACAGAAGGTGAAGTAGACCTGTTCGAGCATGCCGCTGCGACTGGTGATCAGCGGGAAATTCTCGAGGAACACCGCCTCGCCCTCCATCACCCGGAACACCAGGGCGCCCAGTTCGCCCCAGACATCGTTCCAGACCTCGTGGAACGGCCGCCCCAGAGGGCTGGGCTTGGTGCCGAGAATGGGCACGAAGGCATCGTTGTGCAGGGTGATCATGTCGCTGCCCCAGACCAGGCAACTGGGAAAACGCGATGCCAGCATCAGGTCCACGGCGATGCGCAGGGAATTGGGCCAGCGGTGCAACGGCCCCAGCGAGGTCCTGCTCCAGTCGAACTGACGAACCGCTTCGCTCATCCCCCCCTGCTGAACGGGCCGGGGGGCAAGGTGGATGATATGCATGCTCGGCTCCGCTTCCTTATGACTGCTGTCAGCAGTCGGACTCCTGGCCTATGTCTTCGTTCCACAGCGCGGGTCGCTCACGGATGAAACGGCTCATCAGCTCGATGCAGCGTTCGTCCTGCAACACCGTGACCTGCACGCCGCGCTCGCGCAGCAGGGCTTCCTCGCCCATGAAGGTGCGGTTTTCCCCGACCACCACCTCGCCGATGCCGTACAGGAGAATCGCCCCACTGCACATGGCACAGGGCGACAGCGTGGTGTAGAGCGTGGCTTCGGCATAGACCCGGGCATCCTGGCGGCCGGCATTCTCGAAGGCGTCCATTTCACCGTGCAGGACCACGCTGCCCTGCTGGACCCGGCGGTTGTGGCCGCGACCGATGATCCGTCCGGCATGGACGATCACCGAACCGATGGGAATGCCACCCTCCTCCAGCCCCAGGCACGCCTCGTCGATGGCGGCCTGCATGAACGACTGCTGCTGGGCATCGAGCATGGGTTGCGTCTCCTTTGAAGGTGGGAACCATTACCCAACGCTAGCACATAGCCATGCCTCATGGCGGGCTTTTCCCAGGGGACTATGCTGTACAGGCTGGAAAATCCCCTCCTCCCCCCGTGACCTCCTGCAGAGGACTTCGGCAATGAACAAGCAAGTGCTGGTGGTGCTGACCAATACCGCGAAATACCCGACCCTCAAGCGCGCCACGGGCCTGTGGCTGGGTGAAGCGGTGCACTTCGCCGATGTCCTGCAGCAGGCCGGCTACCACGTCGACTACCTCAGCCCCGCCGGCGGCTACGTGCCCATCGACCCCCACAGCCTGAGCATGGCGCAGGACATCGACTGGGACTGGTACAACGACAAGGCCTTCATGAATCGCCTGGGCAGCACCCTGGCGCCGGGCCAGGTACGCGCGCGGGACTACCAGGCGATCTACTACGCCGGTGGCCACGGCGTGCTCTGGGACTTCCCCGACAGCCACGAGCTGCAGGACATCGCCCGGCAGATCTTCGAGAACGGCGGCGTGGTGGCCTCGGTCTGCCATGGCGCGGTGGGCCTGCTCAACATCAAGCTCAGCGACAACTCGTTGCTGCTGCGCGATCGCGAGGTGACCGGTTTTTCCAATATCGAGGAGCAACTGGTCGAACTGGACAAGGTGGTGCCATTCCTGACCGAAACCGAGTTGAGCGCCCGTGGTGGTCTCTATCGCAAGGCCGAGGATCCGTGGCAGGCCTTCGCCATCGCCGACCAGAAGGAAGGGCGCCTGATCACCGGGCAGAACCCCGCCTCCGGTGCTGCAGTAGGGCGCCTGGTGGTGGCGGCGCTGGAGGGCAAGGGCGACACGCCGTCGGTGTGACGAAACGAACTATCGCACAGCGCGCGTCCTGCGCTCTTACAGGAACCGGGTATAGCGCTCACTTATCCTGATCGGCTTCGGTCCGGCCCACCTGCAGTGGGCGAGACCCTCCTACAGATAGGTGAAACATGCCCCCTCGTACTTCTCATTCCGGCCACACGCTGCTCGCCCTGCTCACCACCCTGCTGATCGGCCTGGCGCCGATCGCGTGCGGCCTGATGGTGATGGCCTGGCAGGTGAACAAGCAACTCGACGAGTCCACCGAGGGCGTCCTGCGGGAAACCCGCAAAGGCATCGACAGCCTGCTCGATGCCCTGCACGGCGCCAGCAACAAGGTGCTCAACCTGGCCGAATTCTCCTGCGAGAAAGCCCTGCCGCACCTGTACAGCGAGGTGGTGGCCACGCCGGAACTGCGCTCGCTCACCCTGGTCCGGGAGAACCGCGCCTTCTGCAGCACCCTGCGCGGCGAGTCCGGACTGCTGGTCGACCCCGGCGAGTACTTCAACCACCGCCTGCGCCTGGAACCGGGCAACGACAACACCCCGGACTCGGCGATCCTCTACTACCGCCTGCAGGAGTACCCCTACGGCGTGCTCGCGGTGGCCGACGGCAAGCTGTTGCAGCGCGTCCTGCAGGGCACCCGCGAACCCGACAGCGTGTACCTGCAGTTCGGGCCGACGCTGATCGGCGCCAGCGGCGAGGTGGTCGAGGCCACGGCAGAGGCGACCTCGTCGTCCCGCAGCCAGGTATCGCCGCTGTATGGCTACACCATCCATGTCGGCTATCCGCCGGGGTACGCCACCCACCAGTTGTGGGAGAACAGCCTGACCATCGCGCCGTCGCTGCTGCTGGTGGGCCTCATGACCGCCATGGGCAGCTACTGGGCGATGTACCGGCGGCGTCGGACAGTGCGACGCCTGGTCTGAAAAACAAAAAGCCAGCATTCGCTGGCTTTTTGCTGACGTGCCGGACGATCACTCGGTGCTCAGCACACCGCGACGGACCTGGTCGCGCTCGATCGACTCGAACAGCGCCTTGAAGTTGCCCTCGCCGAAGCCATCGTCGCCCTTGCGCTGGATGAACTCGAAGAACACCGGGCCCATCAGGGTCTCCGAGAAGATCTGCAGGAGCAGGCGCTTGTCGTCCGGGTTGGACGAACCATCCAGGAGGATGCCGCGGCTCTGCAGCTCGCCGGTCGGCTCGCCGTGAGCCGGCAGGCGGCCTTCGAGCATCTCGTAGTAGGTTTCCGGCGGGGCGGTCATGAAGCGCATGCCCAGCTTCTTCAGCGCATCCCAGCTCTGGATCAGGTCGTCGGTGAGGAAGGCCACGTGCTGGATGCCCTCGCCGTTGAACTGCATCAGGAACTCTTCGATCTGCCCGGCCCCCTTGGACGACTCCTCGTTCAGCGGGATGCGGATCATGCCGTCCGGCGCGGTCATGGCCTTGGAGGTCAGGCCGGTGTACTCGCCCTTGATGTCGAAGTAGCGGATCTCGCGGAAGTTGAACAGCTTCTCGTAGAAGCCGGCCCAGTAGGCCATGCGTCCGCGGTACACGTTGTGGGTCAGGTGGTCGATGATCTTCAGGCCGGCACCGGCCGGATTGCGCTCGACACCCTCGATCCAGTTGAAGTCGATGTCGTAGATCGAGCTGCCTTCCTCGAAACGGTCGATCAGGTACAGCGGTGCACCGCCGATGCCCTTGATCGCCGGCAGGCGCAGTTCCATCGGCCCGGTCTCGATTTCCACCGGCTGCGCGCCCAGCTCCAGGGCACGGGCGTAGGCTTCGTGGGCGTTGCGCACGCGGAAGGCCATGCCGCAGACGGACGGGCCGTGCTCGGCGGCGAAGTAGGAGGCGACGCTTTTCGGCTCGTTGTTGAGGATCAGGTTGATCCCGCCCTGGCGGTACAGGTGCACGTTCTTGGAACGGTGGGTCGCGACCTTGGTGAAGCCCATGATCTCGAAGATCGGCTCCAGGACACCGGCGGTCGGCGAAGCGAACTCGATGAATTCAAAGCCCATCAGGCCCATCGGGTTGTCGAAGAGATCTGCCATGTTCGTATTCCTCATCATCAAAACGGTTCAATAACGTTCGTTACCAGGCGGTCGATGCGAGTGAACGTGGTGGCGCGCAGGAGATGCCCCGGGTACTGCGGGCAAGGTAGTCACCAAGAATCAGTTTGAATCCATGACACTTCATAGAGGACCCATTGTCGGCGGGCTTGATTCCCCGAGAGGCGGAGAACCTTATTATTGTATGCGTAACCAGATTCTACAGTGCGTAAATTGATTTGTCGCGTCTGTTTGTCGCGCCCTGCCACCTGGCCGGCAAGGCCCGCCCCCACGCGGTTGCAGGTCAGCCGCTATGCTGTGCGCAAGCCTTCACGGACGGATCCGGCATGCCCCTGTACAAGACCCGCTATCGCCGCCGCACCCTGCGCCGCCTGCTGCCCTGGCTGGTGGCTGCGCTGCCGGTGCTCGGCGGCCTGGCGATCATGCACTGGCAGGCCCAGCGCGAACTCGACGCCCGGGCCCTGAACAGCGCACGGCAGGCGGTCGCCCACCTCGATCGGGTGCTGGACAACGTCGCAGGGGCCGCCAAGGCGCTGCTGCCCCTGGCCGACAAACCCTGCGCCGAGGTGACCCTGGCCCTGCGCGAGCAGGTGACCCGCCGCCCCTTCGTGCGCTCGACCAACCTGGTCCACGCCAACCACCTGTACTGCAGCTCGCTGTTCGGTGACTTCAGCGAACGGGTCGACCCCGGCGACTACACCGACGGCAGCCTGTGGCTGATGAACGGCAACTCGGTCACCCCCGGCCATCCGCTGCTGGTGTACCGGGCCGTCGACGGCGAGCGCAGCGCCATCGCCACCGTCGACGGCACCCATCTGGTCAGCGCCCTGCAACTGATCGCCCCGGACATCGACCTGCGCCTGCAGGTCGGCCCGCACTGGATCGACCGCCTGGGCAAGGTCAACGACGCGCCGGTCCCGGGCCATGCCAGCGCGCCCCAGGTGCTGCCGTCGAGCCGCTTCGCCTTCTCCGTGCACAGCGGTTTCGCGGCCGGCCAGGCCTGGCGCCTGATGCGCAGCGAATACCCGGCGTTGTTCGGCCTGCTGCTGTTTCTCGGCGCCAGCGCCGGGGCGGCCTGCTACTGGCAGTTGCGCCGCGCCTCGTCGCCACGGGCGGAACTGCAGCGAGCCCTGGATGCCGACGAGTTCGTGCCGTATTTCCAGCCCGTGGTGCGCCATGGCGACTACCGCTGGTCCGGCGCCGAAGTGCTGATGCGCTGGCACCATCCGCGCGAAGGCCTGGTCCGCCCCGACCTGTTCATTCCCTTCGCCGAGCACAGCGGGCAGATCGTGCCCATGACCCGGCGCCTGATGGAACGCCTGGCCCGCGACCTGGCGCCCTGCGCCGGGCTGTTCGAGGACGGCTTCCACCTGGGCCTCAACATCACCGCCGCGCACTGCCAGGACCTGAGCCTGTGCGACGACTGCCAGGCGCTGCTCGCGGCCTTCCCGCCGGGCCGTCTCAAGCTCACCCTGGAACTCACCGAGCGCACGCCGATCCGCCCCAGCGCCACCACCGACGAGCTGTTCGCGCGCCTGCACGACATGGGCGTGCTGCTGGCCATCGACGACTTCGGCACCGGCCAGTCGAGCCTGAGCTACCTGCGCCAGTTCAAGGTGGACTACCTGAAGATCGACCAGAGCTTCGTCGCCATGATCGGCGTCGACGCCCTGTCCCTGCACATCCTCGACAGCATCATCGAGCTGTCCGCCAAGCTCGGCCTGGGCATCGTCGCCGAGGGCGTGGAAACCGAGGAACAACGGGATTACCTGGCGCGCTTCGGCGTGGACTACCAGCAAGGCTACCTGTTCGGCCGGCCCATGCCCCTGCACGACTTCGTCAAGGCCCTGGCCGACCAGCCCCGGGGCACGGCGGTTGCCCAACCGGCACCGGCCCTGAGATCATGAGCGGTCAATCCTTCCCCCCGCTTTACTGTTGTTCGAGGCCCCCTTGTCCAGAGGCATTGCTTTATCGGTGATGGCATCCTGCCTGTTCGCCGTGATGTACTACTACACCTCCCTCCTCGCCCCGCTCGATGGCGAAGAGATCTTCGGCTGGCGCATGCTCCTGACCCTGCCTTGCGTCACCCTGTTCATGCTGGTCACCCGCGACTGGTCGCTGGTCGGCGGCCTGCTGCGGCGCCTGCGCCAGACCCCGGCGCTGCTGCTCGGCCTGTGCGGTACCTCGGCGCTGATGGGCGTGCAGTTGTGGCTGTTTCTCTGGGCACCGCTGCACGGGCGCAGCCTGGAAGTGTCGCTGGGCTATTTCCTCCTGCCGCTGACCATGGTCCTGACCGGCCGCCTGGTGTATGGCGAACGCCTGTCGCGCCTGCAGAAAGTGGCGGTGGCCTTCGCCGTCGCCGGGGTCGGCCACGAACTGTTCCAGCACGGCAGCTTCGCCTGGGAGACCCTGGTGGTGGCGGGCGGCTACCCGATCTATTTCGTCCTGCGCAAACGCCTGCGCACCGACCACCTCGGCGGGCTCTGGGCCGACATGTGCCTGCTGCTGCCGGCGGCGCTGTACTTCGTGATCCAGGGCCCGCTGAGCGCGGCCGACCTGCAGAACCACCCGCAGCTGTACCTGCTGATCCCGCTGCTGGGGGCGATCAGCGCACTGGCCCTGATCAGCTACGTGCTGGCCAGCCGCATGCTCGCCTTCAGCCTGTTCGGCCTGCTCAGCTACGTGGAACCGGTGCTGCTGGTGATGGTGGCGCTGATCCTGGGCGAAAGCATCGCCCAGGATCAGTGGCTGACCTACCTGCCGATCTGGCTGGCGGTGGTGGTGCTGGTGCTCGAAGGCATCAGCCACCTGCTGCGTCAGCGACGTCCGTCCGTGTAAGGCGGACCTGGCGCACGCGCCGCTCCTCGACCGCGACCACGGTCATGGTCCAGTCCTCCCAGGCCAGCTGGTCGCCCACCACCGGCAGGCGGTCCAGCAGGCTCATCACCAGCCCGGCGAGGGTCTGGTAGTCGTCGGTGGGCCTGGCGGCGAAGCCGATCTGCGCCTGGATCTGGCGCAGGTTCAGCGCACCACTGACCAGGAAGGCATCCTGCTCGGTGACGATGCCGGGGCCCTCCACCTCACTGGCGTCGGGCAGTTCGCCGGCGATCGACTCGAGGATGTCGGTCATGGTCAGCACGCCGGTGAAGTCACCGAACTCGTTGACCACGAAGGCGATGTGGGTCGACTCGGCACGCATCTGCTCCAGGGCGTTGAGGATGCTGAAGCTCTCCAGCAGGTTCAGCGGCGCACGCATCAGTTGCTCCAGGTCCGGCTCGCCGCCGGCCAGCAGCTCCTTGAGCAGTTCCTTCTTGTGCACGTAGCCCAGCGGCTCCTCGATCCGGCCGTCGCGGATCAGCGGCAGGCGCGAGTACGACGAGTTGACCAGCGCCTCGCGGATCGCCTCCGGCGATTGCCCCAGGTCGATGGCATCGACTTCGGCACGCACCGTCATCACCGTCCTGATCGGCCGCTCGGCAAGGTTCAGCACGCCGCTGATCATGACCCGCTCGCGGCGGTCGAACAGCACCTGCTCCTCGCCATCGCCCACCAGGTCGGCGATCTCCTCGCCCACCTCGTCGGCTTCCACCCGGCGTCCGCCGAGCAGGCGCAGCACCGCGTGGGCGGTACGCTCGCGCAGCGGCTTGTGCTGCTGCAGGCTGCGCTTGCGCCGGGCGCGGGCCAGCTGGTTGAAGGCTTCGATCAGCAGCGAGAAGCCGATGGCCGCGTACAGGTAGCCCTTCGGAATGTGGAAGCCCAGGCCTTCGGCGGTGAGGCTGAAGCCGATCATCATCAGGAAGCCCAGGCACAGCATGATCACCGTCGGGTGGGCGTTGACGAAGCGGGTCAGCGGCTTGCTGGCGACGATCATGATGCCGATGGAGAAGATCACCGCGATCATCATGATCGACAGGTGCTCCACCATGCCCACGGCGGTGATCACCGCGTCGAGGGAGAACACCGCGTCGAGTACCACGATCTGCATGACGATCGGCCAGAACGCCGAATGGCGCACCGGACCGCCGGCCTGCACCACATGGCCTTCGAGGCGCTCGTGCAGTTCCATGGTGGCCTTGAACAGCAGGAACACGCCACCGAACAGCATGATCAGGTCACGCCCGGAGAACGACTTGCCGAACACCTCGAACAGCGGCGCGGTGAGGGTCACCATCCACGAGATCGAGGCCAGCAGGCCAAGGCGCATGATCAGCGCCAGGGACAGGCCGATCACCCGGGCGCGGTCGCGCTGGTGCGGCGGCAGCTTGTCGGCGAGGATGGCGATGAACACCAGGTTGTCGATGCCCAGGACCAGTTCCAGGACAATCAGCGTGGCCAGGCCCAGCCACGCGGTGGGATCGGCTAGCCATTCCATGGACGGGTACTCATGCGGGAAACGTCACCGGGACGGGACGGGAAGACAGGCCATGAAGGCCTGGTACTGGGGGGCTCCGAAGAGAAGGAAATCATATCAACCTGAGATCAAAAAGGGACGTTGATCCTACAGTTGTAGCGGCGAAAGACTACAGAAGGAAAGTATTTCAATCTGTAGCAAGACCTGCCGGTCCTTGGCCTCCGCAGAATTGCCCGAATTGGCTATTCGGCCCGCCGCCCGCCCCGTTTAAGGTGTCTCCATCAATCACGCAGCACCACGGAGCCAGCGCAATGAGTACTCGAATCGAATGGGCCAAACACGCACCGGACGCCTACAAGGCGATGATCGGCCTGGAGCAGGCCATGGTGAAATCCGGGCTGGAGCACTCGCTGCTCGAGCTGATCCGCCTGCGCGCCTCGCAGATCAATGGCTGCGCCTACTGCGTCAACCTGCATGCCAATGACGCGCGCAAGGCCGGCGAAAGCGAAGCGCGCCTGCAGACCCTCAGCGTCTGGGCCGACACCACCTACTTCACCCCGCGGGAAAAAGCCGCCCTGGCCTGGGTCGAAAGCCTGACCCGGCTGCCGGAAAAGCACGCGCCGCAGCACCAGTACGAGGCGCTGCTGGAGCATTTCTCGGAAAGCGAAGTGGTCAACCTGACCCTGGCCATCGCCACCATCAATGCCTGGAACCGATTCGGTGTCGGTTTTGCGATGGTCCCGGCTTAAGTCGAGGCCAGCCGCTGGCGATAACTGCCCGGACTCTCCCCGGTCCATTTCTTGAACGCCCGGTGAAACGCGCTGGGCTCCTGGAAGCCGGTCTGCGCGGCGATCTCGGCGACGCTGAGGTCGCTGTCGCGCAGGCATTCGAAGGCCATGGCCCGACGCACCTCGTCCTTGATCTGCTGGAACGAGCAGCCCTCGCGTTCCAGCTGCCGGCGGAAACTGCTCGGACTCAGTCCCACCTCCCCCGCCAGGCCCAGCAGGGTCGGCCACTGGTCGTAGTCACGCGCACGCAGGTGGCGCCAGACCCGTGCCGCCAGGCCGTTCTGGTTGCGCCAGCGCACCACCAGCCCTTGCGGCGCGCTGCGCAGGAAGGTCTTCAACGCCCCCAGGTCCTGCACCACCGGCAACTTCAGGTAATCGGCGGCGAACTCCACTTCGGTGCGCCCGCTGCCCAGTTGCAGGTTCGGTCCCCACAGCAACCCATCGTCCTCCAGGCGCACCCGCGCATCGGTCAGTTCGGTCCGGTCGATGGCGATGCGCCGCCCGCCCAGCCAGCACAGCAGGCCGATCACCAGCACCAGCAGGGTTTCCTCGGCGTACACCCGGCGCAGCGGCTCGTCGATGCACGACTGCAGGCTGATCACCGCGCGCTGGCCGCGCAGGCTGAGGGTGCCGCGGACATCCCGCAGGAACAGGCCGAAATAGCCCAGGCACTGGCGCAAGGCCTTTTCCAGGGTGGGTTCCTGGATCAGCCCGCGACAGATCAGGGCGAAGCTGCCCAGGGGCATGCCATGGCTGTCGAGCCTGAAGAACTCGTCGCCCATGGCCTCGATGAGGACCAGCCACAACCGCGCGAATGCCGTCGCCGGCACCCGCGCGCTGCTATCGTCAAGCACCGCGGGATCGATGCCGGCCTGGCGCAGCAGCGCCGAAGCCCGCGCGGGCTGGTCGCGCAAGGCATAGAGCATGGTGTGGACGAAGTAGACCGCGACCGAATCGTTTTCCCGCATGGCAGTTCCGCAAGTGCTGCCCATACATTGCAAAAAATGACAGGCAGGCTGGACAGTTAAGGCATAGGCCCGGTCACGCCCGTTGCCTAGACTCGCTGGCAACCCGGGCGTGACCGGGCGCCATTCTCGCAGAGCGAGGCGGTGCCTGCCATGCCCTCGCCCATTGGAGTGGATCATGAACAGCAACGATATCTATGTAGTCAGCGCCGTGCGCTCGCCCATCGGCACCTTCGGCGGTTCGCTCAAGGACCTGCCGCTTGCCGATCTCGCCACCCAGGTCACCCGCGCTGCCCTCGAACGCTCCGGCGTCGCCCCCGAGCAGATCGGCCACGTGGTGATGGGCAACGTCATCCCCACCGAGGCCCGCGATGCCTACCTGGGCCGGGTCGCGGCGATGAACGCCGGCATTCCCAAGGAAACTCCGGCGTTCAACGTCAACCGCCTGTGCGGTTCCGGCCTGCAGGCCATCGTCTCCGCCGCGCAGACCCTGCAGCTGGGCGAGGCCGAAGCGGTGCTGGCCGCCGGCGCCGAAGCCATGAGCCGCGGCCCGTACCTGCTGACCCAGGCCCGCTGGGGCGCACGCATGGGCGACATGAAGAGCATCGACTACATGCTCGGTATCCTGCACGACCCGTTCGAGCACTTCCACATGGGCATCACTGCGGAGAACGTCGCGGCCAGGCACGGCATCAGCCGCGAGATGCAGGACGAAGTGGCGATCGGCAGCCAGCAGCGCGCCGCCCGGGCCATCGCCGAAGGCCGTTTCGACAGCCAGATCGTCGCCATCGAAGTGCCCGGCCGCAAGGGCCCGGTGCAGTTCAAGGTGGACGAGCACGTGCGCGCTGACGTCAGCAGCGAGCAACTGGCCGGCATGAAGACCGCGTTCAAGAAGGACGGCACCGTCACCGCCGGCAACGCCAGCGGCCTGAACGACGGCGCTGCGGCGCTGGTCCTGGCGACCGGGGCGATGGTCGAGCGCGAAGGGCTCAAGCCCCTGGCCCGCCTGGTGGCCTACGCCCATGCCGGCGTCGAGCCGGAACTGATGGGCCTGGGCCCGGTGCCGGCGACCCAGAAGGTGCTGGCCAAGGCCGGCCTGAGCGTCGCCGACCTCGACGTGATCGAATCCAACGAAGCCTTTGCCGCGCAGGCCTGTGCCGTGTCCAAGCTGCTCGGCTTCGACCCGGAGAAGGTCAACCCCAACGGCTCCGGCATCTCCCTCGGCCACCCGGTTGGCGCCACCGGCGCGATCATCGCCACCAAGGCCATCCATGAACTGCAGCGCATCCAGGGCCGCTACGCCCTGGCGACCATGTGCATCGGCGGCGGCCAGGGCATTGCCGTCCTGTTCGAACGCGCGTGAAGGAGAACAACATGAGCATTGCCAACATCGCCGTGATCGGCGCCGGGACCATGGGCAACGGGATTGCCCAGGTGTGTGCGGTCGCCGGCTACCAGGTGACCCTGGTCGACGTTTCCGACGCCGCGCTGGAGCGTGGCGTGGCCACCCTGCGCAAGAACCTCGACCGCCAGGTCGGCAAGCAGACCCTGGAAGCGGCCCAGGCCGAAGCCGCGGTCGGGCGCATCCGCACCAGCACCGACTACGCCCAGTTGAAGGACGCCCAGCTGGTGATCGAGGCGGCCACCGAGAACCTCGAGCTGAAGAAGCGCATTCTCCAGCAAGTGGCGGCCAACGTCAGCGAAAGCTGCGTGATCGCCACGAATACCTCGTCGCTGTCGGTGACCCAGCTCGGCGCCGCCATCAGCCACCCCGAGCGCTTCATCGGCGTGCACTTCTTCAACCCGGTGCCGATGATGGCCCTGGTCGAGGTGATTCGCGGCCTGCAGACCAGCGACGCGACCTATGCCGCGGCCATGGCCCTGACCGGCCAGGTCGGCAAGACCGCGATCACCGCCGGCAACCGCCCCGGTTTCGTGGTCAACCGCATCCTGGTGCCGATGATCAACGAGGCGATCTTCGTCCTTCAGGAAGGCCTGGCCAGCGCCGTCGACATCGACACCGGCATGCGCCTGGGCTGCAACCAGCCGATCGGCCCGCTGGCCCTGGCCGACCTGATCGGCCTGGACACCCTGCTGGCGATCATCGAGGCCTTCCACGACGGCTTCAACGACAGCAAGTACCGTCCCGCGCCGCTGCTCAAGGAAATGGTCGCGGCCGGCTACCTGGGTCGCAAGAGCGGCCGTGGTTTCCACGTCTACGAGTGAGCGCCATGCCCAAGACCTGTGCCGAACGCTGCGCCGACTACGAGGACCGTCGCGACAAGGCCCTCGAACTGTTCGCCCTCAAGGGGTTCGGCCAGGTCAGCATGCGCGAGCTGGCGGCCCATGTCGGCCTCACCGCCGGCTCGCTGTATCACCACTTCCCGAGCAAGCAGCACCTGCTGTTCGACCTGATCGAGGAACTCCACGAGGAGCTGCTGGCCACCGTGCTACCGGTGGCCCGCAGCAAGGCCGACTCACTGCACCTGGCGGCGGTGATCCGCGCGCACTGGGACCTGCATGCCGAGCGGCCGTTGCAGTTCCGCCTGGCCGAGCGCGACCTGTGCTGCCTGAGCGACGAGCAGCAGGCGCAGATCGCGGCGATGCGCCGCGAGTACGAGAACCGCCTGCTGCAACTGATCGCCCCGGCCTCGCGCCTGCGCGGCGCGGCGCTGGAAGCCGCGGCGCAGGTGGTGGCGAGCATGCTCAACAGCCTGCCGGGCTGGCTGCAGAATTCCGCCGCGCCCCAGGCCCAGCGCCTGGCGTTGATGGAAAGCATGTTGCTGGGGGCGATCGAGCGGACAGTGCCGGAGTGCGTGAGTTCGGCCGCTTGAACGGCGGCCTGCCCGGTCAGCTCAGCAGGGCCTGGATCTGCTCGCGCAGGCTGTCCAGGTCGAACGGCTTGGCCAGGATCGGCGCGCGGAAGGCGATGGGGCTGCCGGACTCGCGGATTTCCGCAGGGTAGCCACTGATGAAGATCACCTTCAGGTCCGGCCGCAGCTTGACCGCAGGTTCGGCGATGTCCACCCCGGAAATCCCGCCGGGCAGGCGGAAGTCGGTGACCATCAGGTCGAGGTGCGGCTTGCTGGCGAGGATCTCGAAGGCCTGCGCGCCATCCTCGGCCAGCAGCACGCGATAGCCCTCGCCTGCCAGGTAATCATTGAGAACCATACGGATGACCGGTTCGTCCTCGACGACCAGTACCACATCTTGTGCATCTACGCTCATGCCAACGCCTTGATTCGAATTCGTTCGGGGGTAATGACCATACGACCCCGGCCTTACACAGAGGTTGCCTTCGGCCGACCACTTTCATTCGCCGACTCATGCATTTCGCATACCAGCGGCAGGTAGATGCGGAAGGTGGAGCCTTCGCCCTCGGCGCTGAGCACGCTGATCCGCCCGCCGTGGGCGAGGACGATCTGCTCGGAGATGTACAGCCCCAGGCCCAGGCCGGCGACGCTGTGGTTCGACGTCACCCGCTCGAACTGCTGGAAGATCCGTTGCTGGTTGTCGGCGCTGATGCCGATGCCTTCGTCGCACACCTCGACGCAGGCCATGCCGTCCTTCTCCAGCACCCGTACCTGCACCGGGCGCTTGCGCCCGTAGCGCAGGGCGTTGCTGAGCAGGTTGGCGATCACCTGCTCGATGCGGAACTCGTCCCACACCCCTTCCAGCCGGTCGAGGCATTCCAGGCCGATGCTCGAACCCGCCGCTGCGGCCTGGGCGGCGAAGTTCTCCACCAGGCCGGCGACCAGTTGCCCGAGGTCGAAGCGCGAGGGCCGGATCGACAGCTTGCCGGTGCGGATCCGCGAGACGTCGAGCATGTCCTCGATCAGGCGGATCAGGCTGTTGATCTGGCGCTCGTCACGCTCGACCATGGCGCGCATCTTGTCCAGGGTGAAGGCGTCGGCGTTGTCCTTGGCCAGGTGCAACTTGCGCAACTGGGTCTCGAGGATCAGGCCGTTGAGCGGCGTGCGCACCTCGTGGGAGACGATCGACATGAAGTCGTCGCGCATGCGCACCGCCCGCTCCAGCTCGGCCCGGGCCACCTGCAACTGTTCCAGCAGCTGCTGCTGTTCCTGCTGGCTGCGCTCCAGCGCCTTGAGTTGGCGGTCGAGGGCCTTGCGCTGGCGGTACAGTTCGACGAACACGGTGACCTTGCTCTTCACCGCGAGGGTGTCGAGGGGCTTGTGCAGGAAGTCCACCGCGCCGCTCTCGTAGCCCTTGAAGGCGTAGTTCATCTCCCGCGCGGCAGCGCTGACGAAGACGATGGGAATGTGCTTGGTCTTCTCCGTGCCACGCATCAGCTCGGCCAGCTCGAAACCGTTCATGCCGGGCATCTGCACGTCGAGGATGGCCAGGGCGAACTCGTGCTCCAGCAGCAGCGACAGCGCCTGGTCGGCGGATCGCGCCTGGTACACCGCGCGGTCGTCGCCCTTGATCAGCGCTTCGAGCGCCAGCAGGTTCTCCGGCAGGTCGTCGACGATCAGCAGTTTGGCTTGGATGTGGCTCAGCATTCTTGTGATTCCAGCTTGGCGAGCAGATGCCCGATGCCATTCAAAGGGAGTACGTGGTCAGGACGGTGCAGGGCCAGCGCGGCGGCCGGCATGGCCGAGACCTGGGCCTGGGCCGGGTCCTGGACGATGCTCAGACCGCCCATCTGGCTGATTCGTGCCAGGCCGGCGGCGCCATCTTCGTTGGCCCCGGTCAGCAGCACCCCAGCCAGGGCCGCGCCATAGGCGTCGGCAGCGGATTCGAAGAGGATGTCGATCGACGGCCGGGAGAAATGCACGCGCTCCTCCTGGCTCAGCGACAGGCTGCGATCGCGCTCCACCGACAGGTGGTAGCCGGGCCCGGCGACGTAGATCATCCCCGCCTCGATGCTTTCCTTGTCCCGCGCCTCGCGCACCGGGCGCCGCAGCCGGCGCGAGAAGACCTCGGCCAGCTGGCTGTCGTGGTCGTCCGGCAGGTGCAGCACGCAGATCAGCGGCAGGCTGAAATCCTTCGGCAGGCAGGCCATCACCGAGAGCAGCGCGCTGACGCCGCCGGCCGAGGCACCCAGGACGATCGCTTCGATGCGTTTCATAGCTTGCGGTAGATCCGTTCAGGCTTGACCAGCGCTTCGAAGCGGTCGGCATAGGCGGAGAAGTCGAGGGTCTCCTTGCTGCCCAGGACGAGGAAGCCGCGATGGCACAGCGACTCGTGGAACAGCCCGAAGGAGCGGTCCTGGAGGCCCTTGTTGAAGTAGATCAGCACGTTGCGGCACGACACCAGCTGGACCTCGGAGAACACGCTGTCGGTGGCCAGGCTGTGGTCGGCGAAGGTCACGTTGTCGCGCAAGCTGCCGTCGAGGATGGCGTTGCCGTAGGCGCAGGTGTAGTAGTCGCTGAAGTCACGGCTGCCACCGGCGGCGATGTAGTTGCGCTCGTAGTCGCGCATGGCCTGCATCGAGTAGATGCCCTGCTTGGCCTTTTCCAGGGAGTTGGGGTTGATGTCGGTGGCATACAGGATGGTGCGTTCCAGCAGGCCTTCCTCACGCAGCAGGATGGCCATGGAGTACACCTCCTCGCCGGTGCTGCAGCCGGCGATCCAGATCTTGATCGACGGCCAGGTCTTCAGGTGCGGCACCACCTCGCGGCGCAGCGCGAGGAAGTGGCTGGGGTCGCGAAACATCTCGCTGACCGGGATGGTCAGGTACTGCAGCAACTGGCTGAACATGCCCGGGTCGTGCAGCACCCGTTCCTGCAGGGCGGTGATGGTCGCGCACTCGAACTGGCGCACGGCATGCAGGATCCGGCGCTTGATGGAGGCGCCGGAGTAGTCGCGGAAATCGTAGCTGTACTTGAGGTAGATGGCCTCGATCAGCAGACGGATCTCGATATCGGTATTACGCTCGCTAGTCAAATTCGCTCCAGTTGCGGCAGCCATACACGGATCAGGGAGAACAGCCGGTCGAGATCGATCGGCTTGGCCAGGTAGTCATTGGCCCCGGCCTGCAGGCAGCGTTCCTGATCATCCTTCATCGCCTTGGCGGTGACCGCGATGATCGGCAGCTTGCGCCAGCGCGGATCCTTGCGGATCAGGCGGGTCGCTTCGTAGCCATCCATCTCCGGCATCATCACGTCCATCAGCACCAGGTCGATATCGCCGCCCTGCTCCAGGCGCTCGATCGACTCGCGGCCGTTGCGCGCGATCTCGACCAGGGCGCCCTTGTGCTCCAGGGCGCTGGTCAGGGCGAAGATGTTGCGCACATCGTCGTCGACCAGGAGGATCTTGCGCCCTTCGAAGACCTTGTCGCGACTGCGCGCGGTCCTGAGCATGCGTTGCCTTTCATGGGACAGCGTCGATTCGACTTTGTGCAGGAACAGCGTGACTTCGTCGAGCAGACGCTCGGGCGAGCGCGCGCCCTTGATGATGATCGAGCGCGAGTACTTGAGCAGTTCGGCCTCTTCGTCGCGGCTCAGGTTGCGCCCGGTGTAGACGATCACCGGCGGGAACGAGCGGATCTCGTCGACGGTCATGCGCTTGAGCAGCTCGTTGCCGGGCATGTCCGGCAGCTTGAAGTCGATCACCATGCAGTCGTAGAGGTGCTCGCGCAGCAGCTCCAGGGCCTGATGGGCGGTAGCCACCGCGGTGATCTGCACGTCGTCGTCGCCGATCAGGCGGGCGATGCTCTCGCGCTGCAGGTCGTCGTCCTCGACCAGGAGGATGTGCTTGAGCTTCTGCGTCAGCTTCTCTTCCAGGCGGGCGAACACCGACTTCAGCTCGTCGCGGCTGGTGGGCTTGACCGCGTAGCCGACAGCGCCCATGTGCAGCGCGGTCTCGATGCGGTCCTCGACCGAGATCACGTGCACCGGGATGTGCCGGGTGGTGGCCTGCTCCTTGAGGCGCTGCAGCACGCTCAGGCCGGACTGGTCGGGCAGGCGCATGTCGAGCAGGATCGCATCGGGGACGAAACGCTCGGCCAGTTGCACGCCATCATCGGCGGCATGCGCCACCAGGCAGTTGTAGCCCAGCTCGTGGGCCAGGTCGAAGAGGATGCGGGCGAAGTTCGGCTCGTCCTCGATCACCAGGATGCAGCGATTGCTGAAGGGGGCCTTGTGGCGGTCGTCGTCGAACGCCGGACGCCCCGCCGGCACTGGCTCCGGCTCGTCCGCAGGCGCTGGCGCCCGCGCGGCGATGCGCGGCAGCGGCAGTGGCTGCGGCCGGTTGAGCGGCATCAGCGGGGCCTGGTCGACGATCGGTTCGTAGGCCTCCGGCAGGCTCAGGCTGAACACGCTGCCCTCCCCCGGGGTGCTCTGCACCTGGATCTGGCCGCCGAGCAGGTGCGCCAGGTCACGGGAAATCGACAGGCCCAGGCCGGTACCGCCATAGCGACGGTTGGTGGTGCCGTCGGCTTGGTGGAAGGCCTCGAAGATGGTCTGCTGCTGGTCGGCGGCGATGCCGATGCCGGTGTCCTGGACGTGGAACACCACGCCGCCGGGCTGCTGCGCCAGGGTCAGGCGCACCTGGCCGTGCTCGGTGAACTTGAGCGCGTTGGACAGCAGGTTCTTGAGGATCTGCTCCAGGCGTTGGCGGTCGGTGTACAGGGTCGCCGGCACCCGCGGCTCGACCACCACCTCGAAGTCCAGGCCCTTGTGCGCCGCCAGCGGCTCGAACATCGCCCGCAGGCCGTCGGCCAGGCGCGCCACCTGGGTGGTTTCGGCGCGCACGTCGAGCTTGCCGGCCTCGACCTTGGCGATATCGAGGATGTCGTTGATCAGGTTGAGCAGGTCGTTGCCGGCGGAGTAGATCGACTCGGCGAACTTCACCTGTTCGTCGCTGAGGTTCTCCTGCGGGTTCTCCGCCAGCAGCTTGGCCAGGATCAGCGAGCTGTTGAGCGGCGTGCGCAGCTCGTGGGACATGTTGGCGAGGAATTCCGACTTGTACTTGCTGGAACGTTGCAGCTCCTCGGCGCGCTCCTGCAACTGCACCTGGGCCTCGTTGAGCTCGGTGTTCTTGAAGTCCAGGGCATCGCGTTGCGAGGCCAGGGCCTCGGTGCGCTCGGCCAGTTGCTCGTTGGTCTGCTCCAGCTCGGCGCGCTGGGTTTCCAGGTACGCCTGGGATTCCTTGAGCACCCGCGACTGCTCTTCCAGCTCCTCGTTGGCGGTCTTCAATTCTTCCTGCTGGACCTGCAGCTCCTCGTTGAGCTGCTGGGTCTGCGCCAGCACTTCCTGCAGGCGCTGGCGGTAGCGCGCGCTTTCGATGGAAGTGCCGAGGTTGCCGGCGACCCGCTCCAGCAATTCGGCGTCGCGCGGCACCAGCGGACGCAGGAAGCCCAGCTCGATCACCCCGTTGATCTGCCCGTCGTTGGTCGCCGGCATCAGCATCACGCTGCGCGGCAGGCCTTCGCCCAAGCCGGAACTGACCTTGAAGTAGTCTTCCGGCACCTCGTCGAGGGTCAGCAGGCGGTTCTGCACCAGGGCCTGGCCGACCAGGCCCTCGTTGGGCGCGACCACCTGGTCGCGGCTTTCCTGCTCGCGGGAGAAACCGTAGCTGGCGACCCGGTGCAGGTTGTCCTGCTCGTCGCGCACATACAGCGCAGCGACCACGCTGCCCAGGTAGTCGGAGAAGAACTGCAGGATGTTGTGGCCCAGCGTCGGCAGGGTCTGCTGGCCCAGCACGCGCTCGGCCAGCTGGCTCTGCCCGGTGCGGATCCAGGCCTGCTGCTGCAGGCCCTCGGCGGCGCGCGCCTGGGCCTCGATGTTGGCCTGGTAATTGCGCGACAGGTTGATCAGGTCACGCCGGCCGACATACGCCAGCAACCCGCTGATCACGATGACGAACAGCAGATACAGGGAGATCGACATCCAGGTGGTGGTGCTCACCTTCTCGTTGCGCTTTTCCCGCAGTTGCTGCTCCAGGTAGACGAAGTCCTCGTATTCCTTGCGCACCTGGTCGGTGACACGCTTGCCGCGGCCCGCCTCGACGTCCGAGCGGTAGGCGCCGCCCGTGCGGCGCAGCTCGATCATTTCCCTGGCGAAGCCGTTCCATTCGGCCTGCAGGGCCTCGAGGCGGCCGAGGCGGTCGATCTGCACCGGGTTGTCGGCCACCAGCTCGCGCAGGGTCTTGACCTGTGCGGCGATGCGCGGCTTGGCCAGCTCGTAGGGGTCGAGGAAATGCTCGTCGCCGGTGAGCAGGTAGCCGCGCAGGCCGGTTTCCATGTCGATGGAAAGCTTCAGCGATTCGTTGGCGTTGTTGATCACCCGGTCGGTATGGCCGACCCACTGGATCACCGAAAGCAGGTACGCAATCACCGCGACGAATACCACGGCACTCAGCAGCCCCACTCCCAGGGGCAGGCTGACGTTGCGCACCAGCAGCTTCTGGAAGCGCTGCTGATCGATTGAGCTTGACTGGTTCATCTGTTGGTCCATGCGGCAGAGTGGCAGTTGTTTTTCTTGGTCTGTGATTGCGCTGCGGCTCCCTCGAAGCCCACCGCAACGACGCTATCCTCCCAGTCTATCCGTCTTCGCGGCTGGCGACAGGGCACAAAGCCAGTATTTGAGGCATGACGTGCGCATTCGTTCCATGCATTATCGCCGCCCGCTATGCTGAGCGCTGTTGTCGGGAACTTCCGACACCGTGCTGTTTACAGAGCTAGTACCAATCACTGCCACTGGAGTCACCCATGCCTGCCACTTCCCCGCTTCTGGTCGTCGAGGACGACAACATCGTGCGCATGCTGATGGTCGATGTCCTTCAGGAACTGGGATACGCGGTCAAGGAAGCCGAAGACGCCGAGCAGGCCCTGCAATTGCTGGGCGATCCCGACGAGCATTTCGCCCTGATGCTGACCGACGTCGGCCTGCCGGGCATCGACGGCAAGGAACTGGCCCGGCAGACCCGCGAGCTGCGCCCGCTGCTGCCGATCCTGTTCGCCAGCGGCTACGGGCAGAGCATCGAGGTGCCCGAGGGCATGCACCTGATCAGCAAGCCGTTCAGCATCGATCAGTTGCGCGACAAGATGAAGACCATTCTGGGCTGATGGGCCCCTTCCCACCGGGTGCCACCCTCTTGGGATGGGCGCTGGTGACACCTGAAATCTGACACTTCTTTTCGTGCCAACGCTTTGGTCGTGTGGTCCTGGCGTCGGGGGCATGTCCGTTCACGGGGGTAACGCCAGCCCCCCCCTTTGCGCCTTCACGGGGGCCTGCTTTTTCTCCCGAAGTATCGTCAATACGCAGGAATAAAGAACGCTGAATATGGTTTGCCCGTCGTGACCGGTCATTTCGTTACCGGGATGACCAACTCCTTCTGCCCTTCAACCGTCACGTCATAAACCTTCTCGCTACACACCGAGAAGCCCTGCAAATCAAACTCCACCAGATAGGTTCTGTTCGCTTTCGGAACAAAGCTGCGCGACAACGGCCCGCACTTTTCCAGGCTGTACGAGGTCCCGCGATCACTGCGCCAGTTCGCAACGCCCTCCACTACCGTCAACTGATCCGCCGGTACCAACGTCTCGCGGAACGGCCGGGCACGATAAAGCCCATGGGCCATGCCCTTGTATAACCCTCGGAAAAGCGCCGGCATCTGTTGCTCCAGGGAGTCGTTGTAAACGACCCCCACGCTGCTCAAATTCCCCACCGGACCAGCGCTGAAGCTCACCTGCGATGCGGTGCTGAGCATTCTGAAAACAAGCTTCGCATGGTGGTCGTCTGCCGTCAGTACGACCGGCTTGGGTTTGGCCGGCGGCGGGCCTTTGTGAGAAGAACAACCCGCCCCCAGGACAGCCATCAGGCACAGCGGAAGGACCAAAGCAAAGGAACGACCCATAGATAAATTCAAGTCCTGTTGAATGCCATGATGATCAAGTGCGAGATAGCTTAATGCCATCATTCGAAAAAGTATCTCCCCAGCCTCCCAGATGGGCCTAATGCCAGTCAGTTAGTGCAATTGGGGCCGCTCTGCGCCCCTTCGCGAGCAAGCTCGCTCCCACAGATTGCACCACCTTGTGGGAGCGAGCTTGCTCGCGAAGGGCTGCAAAGCAGCCCCAGATAGCCACCGAATCACTAACTGACAGGCATTACCCAGGTGCGCCTCGTAATATTCCCAGTCAGGAGCTGATGAGGGCCGCGATGGGAGCCTGGCCCTCTCGACATAAACGCCCCTGTCGTCAGACTGAAATGTGACCAACGGGTCACTCCTTCATGCCGTCCTCTCCTACACTCAGGAATCCTGACTGGTTCCGCGCGCAGGCATCAGGCGAAAAACTTTGAACCTTCGGCGAACCCGGCCAGTCAGGAATTCAAGTAGGTCAACGTTTCCGGCTTTCCCGGACGCGACCCGCCCATCCCTACACTTCGTCACCTCGTCAGCGGCAGGAGCGCCGCCTGGCGCAGCGCTTGCACGGATGACAGGGACGCAACACCGCACAACAGAAGAGAGCACACCGCACAGGCATCGCATTCGGGCGCATCGCCCAACGAACAAGGGACGGAGAGAAGTACATGATCAGTGCCGCTGTCGAACCGCATTTCGAGCATTTCAATCCAGACACCAGCGCCCCCGTGGGCAGTGATATCGTCGGCACCGGCCGCGGCTTCGTCGACGATAACCGGCAGAACCGGCACAAACGCAAGGTCTTGTTCGTCACTTCGGAAATCGCCGACCTGGTCAAGACCGGCGGCCTCGGCGACGTCTCCGCCGCCCTGCCACGCGCCCTGCGCCACCTGCACGACGTACGCGTGCTGATCCCCGGCTACCCGCAGGTGATGGAGAGCGACAACCCGATCCACGTGGTCGGCGAACTCGGTGGCCATGCCGCCCTGCCGCCCTGCCAGATCGGCCGCATGGACCTGGCCGACGGCCTGGTCATCTACGTGCTGATCTGCCCCGAGTTGTACCAGCGCGAAGGCACGCCCTACGGCGCCAACAACGGCCGCGACTGGCCCGACAACCACATCCGCTTCGCCCGCCTGGGCCTGGCCGCCGCGGAGATCGCCGCCGGCGAAGGCATGGTCCACTGGACCCCGGAACTGATCCACGCCCACGACTGGCCCGCCGGCCTGGCCCCGGCCTACATGCACTGGCGCGGGCTGAGCACGCCGACCCTGTTCACCATCCACAACCTCGCCTACCAGGGCGTGGTCAGCCGCGCCTGCTGCCCGGAACTGGCGATCCCCGAGCACGCCCTGCAGCAGGAAGGCATGGAGTTCTACGGCAAGCTGTCGTTCCTCAAGGCCGGCCTGGCCTACTCCAGCCACATCACCACGGTCAGCGCCACCTACGCCCGCGAGATCACCACCCCGGCGTTCGGCTGCGGCCTCGACGGCTTCCTCGACAGCAAGGCCCAGCAAGGCCTGCTCAGCGGCATTCCGAACGGCATCGACGAGAGCTGGAACGCCGCCACCGACGAGCACCTGCAACACCGCTTCGGCCTCAACGACTGGGACGGCAAGGCCGCCAACGCCGCCGAGGTGCGCGCGCTGTTCGGCCTGGAGCCATCCAGCGGGCCGCTGTTCGCCGTGGTCTCGCGGCTGGTCTACCAGAAAGGCCTGGACCTGACCCTGGGCGTGGCCGACTACATCGTCGAGCAAGGCGGGCAAATCTGTGTGATCGGCCGCGGCGAGCCGGAGGAAGAACAGGCCATGCGCGACCTGGCCCTGCGTCATCCGGGGCGGATTGGCGTGCGCATCGGCTTCAACGAGACCGACGCACGGCGCATGTTCGCCGGCAGCGACTTCCTGCTCATGCCCTCGCGCTACGAGCCCTGCGGCCTCAGCCAGATGTACGCGCAGCGCTTCGGCTCGCTGCCGGTGGCACGCAACACCGGCGGCCTGGCCGATACCATCGAGAACGGCGTCACCGGCTTCCTCTTCGACGAATCCACCGTCGACAGCTATCGCGAGGCCCTGCAGCGGGCCTTCTACGTCTATGCCAAGAAGGACCTGCTCAACGCCATGCGCTGCCTGGCCATGACCCAACCCTTCAACTGGTGCCAGGCGGTGGAACCCTACGCCCGGCTGTACGAGGAACTGGTCGAACCCGCCACCTGCCTGCGGGGGTGAGCGATGGCGGCACTGCCCCTGCGTTTCAGTCACGGGGCACTGGTCGAGGATGGCCAGCGCACCCGTTTTTCCCTGTGGGCGCCGGATGCCCGCAGCGTCGAACTCGAACTGGATGGCGCCACCTTCGCCATGGCCCCGGAGGCCAACGGCTGGTTCCGCCTGCACCGGCGCTGCCCGCTCGGTGCCCTGTACCGCTACCGCATCGACGGCGAGCTGTCGGTGCCCGACCCCGCCTCGCGCTACCAGCCCCAGGGCGTGCACGGCCCCAGCCAGGTCGTCGCGCCCCAGCGCTACCCCTGGCGCCATGGGCACTGGCGCGGCCGGCCCTGGCGCGAGGCGGTGATCCAGGAACTGCACATCGGCCTGCTCGGCGGCTATGCCGGGGTCATGGCCGAATTGCCACGCCTGGCCGAGCTGGGCATCACGGCCATCGAGCTGATGCCGCTCAACCAGTTTCCCGGCGAGCGCAACTGGGGCTATGACGGCGTGCTGCCGTTCGCCCCGCAGCACAGCTATGGCACCCCGCAACAACTGCAGGCGCTGATCGACCAGGCCCACGGCCTGGGCCTGATGGTCCTGCTCGACGTGGTCTACAACCACTTCGGCCCGGACGGCAACTACCTGCACCGCTACGCCAGCGGCTTCTTCCGCGAGGACCGGCAGACACCCTGGGGCGCGGCCATCGACCTGCGCCGCAGCGAGGTGCGCGACTTCTTCATCGAGAACGCCCTGATGTGGCTCAGCGACTACCGCTTCGATGGCCTGCGCCTCGACGCGGTGCACGCCCTCGACGACCCCGGCTTCCTCCGTGCCCTGTCCGGCGCCGTGCGCCAGCACTGCGGGGAGGATCGCCACTGCTGGCTGGTGCTGGAAAACGAGGCGAACCAGGCCTCGCTGCTGGAGCACGCCTTCGACGGCCAGTGGAACGACGACGGCCACAACACCCTGCACGTCATGCTCACCGGCGAGCAGGAGGGCTACTACGCCGACTTCCAGCAGCCCACGGCACGCCTGGCGCGCTGCCTGGAACAAGGCTTCGTCTACCAGGGCCAGGCCAGCCACCGCGGCACGCCCCGCGGCGAACCCAGCGCGCACCTGCCGCCGAGCGCCTTCGTGCTGTTCCTGCAGAACCACGACCAGACCGGCAACCGCGCCCTCGGCGAGCGCCTGTCGATGTTGTGCCCGCCCCAGGCCCTGCGCGCGGCCACCTGCCTGTTGCTGCTGGCGCCGATGATCCCTTTGCTGTTCATGGGCGACGAATGGGCCTGCGAGCAGCCGTTCCTGTTCTTCACCGATCACCACGACGAACTGGCCGAAGCCGTGCGCAGCGGTCGCCGCGCCGAGTTCAAGGGCTTCGCCGCCTTCGCCGATGCCGCGCAACGGGAACGGATCCCCGATCCCAACGCGCTGCAGACCTTCCTCGCCTCGCGCCCCCGGCGCAATGCCCACAGCGCCAGTTGGGAAGCCTTCCACCGCGAGCTGCTGCAGTTGCGTCACCAGCACATCGTGCCGCGCCTGGAGGGCGCCCGGGCCCTCGGCGTCGACATCCTCGGCGACCTGGCGGTCAGCGCGCGCTGGCGCCTGGGCGATGGCAGCGAGCTGCGCATCGACCTCAACCTCGGCCCGAGCGCAGTGCACGCGCAGCGACCGGCATCCCATCAACCCCTGTTCAACTGCACCGAAGCGGTGCAACAGCCGGGCATGCTGCACCCGTACAGCGCCCTGGTCAGCCTGAGTCCAACCTCCTTGGCGGAGCCTGCCCCATGAGTGACCTGCACCTGCATTACCTGGCTCGCCGCGCCGGCGTCGCCGTGGACTGGATCGATGCCAACGGCCGCGCGCAACAGGTCAGCGAAGCGAACCTGCGACGCCTCCTCGGCGCCCTCGGGCATCCCGCCGATGACCTGGAGAGCATCGAGACCAGCCTGGAACGCCTGGAAGCCGCCGAGGACGAACAGCACCTGCCACCGCTGCTGACCGTGGACGTCGACGCCGGCCTCGACCTGTCGCGCTGGTTCGACGGCGGCAGCCTGTGCCACGCCCGCCTCGAGGACGGCAGCGAGCAGGCCCTGCGCCTGGACCGCAGCGGCGTGCTGCCCGGCGGCCTGCCCATCGGCTACCACCAGTTGCATATCAATGACCAGGCCTTCAGCCTGGCGGTGGCGCCCCTGCGCTGCTACAGCCTGGCCGACGCGCTCGGCCAGGCCGCGCCGCGCAGTTGGGGCATCGCCGCGCAGCTCTACAGCCTGCGCCGCCCCGGCGATGGCGGCTTCGGCGACTGCCTGGCCCTGGAAGTGCTGGCCCGCAGCGCCGCCGAGCGCGGGGCCGACGCCCTGGCGATCAGCCCGATGCACGCCATGTTCGCCAACGACAGCCAGACCTTCAGCCCTTATTCGCCGTCCAGCCGGCTGTTCTTCAATGCCCTCTACGCCAGCCCGGAGATCCTCCTCGGCGAACGCGTCGTGCGCATCGCCCGGGAAGCCCTGGCGCTGCCCTTCGACGAACTGGAGCAACTGCCGCTGATCGACTGGCCCCAGGCTGCCGCGGCCAAGCACAAGCTGCTGCGCGCCCTGTACCGCGACTTCAGCCGCGGCGAGCACCCGCTGCGGGAGGATTTCGCCAGTTTCCGCAAGGCCGGCGGCCAGGCCCTGGAAGACCACTGCCGCTACGAAGCGCTGCTCGACGCCGCCACCAGTGGTGGCAACAGCCCGGACTGGCGGCGCTGGTTCGACGGCTGGCGCGACCCGCGCAGCCAGGAGGTGGCGCAGTTCGCCGACAACTACCCGGCCGCCATCGAGTACTACGCCTTCTGCCAGTGGCTGGTGGCCCGCGGCCTGGAACGGGTACAGCAGGCCGCCCGTGGCCAGGGCATGGCGGTGGGCCTGATCGCCGACCTCGCGGTGGGGGCCGACGGCGCCGGCAGCCAGGCCTGGAGCCGCCAGGACGAACTGCTGGCCGACGTGCATGTCGGCGCGCCACCGGACATCCTCAACCGCGCCGGGCAGAACTGGGGGATCAGCGCCTTCTCCCCTCAGGGCCTCAAGCGCAACGGCTTCCGCGCCTTCATCGAGATGCTGCGGGCCAACCTGGCCCACGCCGGCGGCCTGCGCATCGACCATGTCATGGGCCTGTACCGGCTGTGGCTGATTCCCGCCGGGGCGAGCGCGGCGGACGGCGCCTACCTGCACTACCCGCTGGACGACCTGCTGCGCCTGCTGGCCCTGGAGTCGGTGCGTCACCGCGCGATCATCCTCGGCGAAGACCTCGGCACCGTGCCCGACGGCCTGCGCGACAAGCTCGCGGCGCGCGGCATCCTCGGCATGCGCGTGCTGCTGTTCGAGCAGGATCCGCCAGGACGCTTCAAGCCGATCCTCGACTGGCCGGACAGCGCCCTCGCCACCACCAGCACCCATGACCTGCCGCCCCTGGCCGGTTGGCTGGCGGCGCGGGACATCGACTGGAACCAGCGCCTGCAACTGATCGACGCCCTCACCGAACGGGACTGGCGCGACACCCGGCAGACCGAGATCAAGGGGCTGCGCCAACTGCTGGAAAGCAACTATCACCACGACCTGCCCGACAGCGATGCGGTGCTCGACGCCAGCGTGCGCCTGCTCGGCCATACCCGCGCGCCGCTGGTGCTGCTGCCGCTGGAAGACCTGCTGGGGGTCGACGAGCAGCCCAACCTGCCCGGCACCATCGACGGCCACCCCAACTGGCAGCGGCGCTTCGCCGCGCCGGCCCGCGAGCTGCTCGACGACATCGATGCCGCGCGGCGCCTGGAACTGCTGGCGCAAGCCCGTGAACAGGCCTGGGAGCGCGACCGATGAAAGCCCTGACCGCCACCCTGCGCGTGCAATTCCATGCCGGTTTCAGCCTCGACGACGCCGTGCCCCTGGTGCCCTACTTCGCCCGCCTCGGCATCAGCCACCTGTATGCCTCGCCGCTCCTCGCCGCGCGACCCGGCTCGATGCATGGCTACGACGTGGTCGACCCGACCCGGGTCAACCCGGAGCTGGGCGGCGAGGCCGCGCTCGAACGCCTGGTCGCCGCCCTGCGCCAGCACGGCATGGGCCTGCTGCTGGACATCGTCTCCAACCACATGGCGGTGGGCGGCGAGCACAACCGCTGGTGGCAGGACCTGCTGGCCTGGGGCCGGCGCAGCCGCTACGCCGAGTTCTTCGACATCCAGTGGCACTCGGGGGATCCACTGCTGCAGGGCCAGTTGCTCCTGCCGTTCCTCGCCGACGACTACGGCAAGGTGCTGCAGGCCGGCGAGGCGCCGCTGCGCTTCGACGCCGGGCAGGGCCAGTTCCTCATCCATCACCATGACCACCGCTTCCCCATCAGCCCGCCGGACTATGCCCTGGTCCTTGCCGGCAGCCAGCTCGCCGACCTGCGCGACCTGGCCGGGCGCTTCGCCGCCCTCGCCGATGCCGAGGGCGCGGTGGCCCTGCAACGGGAGCTGGTGGCCTTCGCCCGGCATGCCCAGCACGCGGTGGACATCGAACGCCTGCTGGACGGCTTCAACGCACGCACGCCTGAGGGCTTCGCGCGCCTGCACGCCCTGCTGGAACGCCAGCCCTACCGCCTGGCCAGCTGGCGCACGGCGGCGGACGACATCAACTGGCGGCGCTTCTTCGACGTCAACGAGCTGGGCGGCCTGCGGGTGGAGAAGCCGGCGGTGTTCGAGGCCACCCACGGCAAGGTCTTCGAACTGATCGAGCGGGGCCTGGTGGACGGCCTGCGCATCGACCACATCGACGGCCTCGCCGACCCGCGCGGCTACTGCCGCAAGCTGCGCCGGCGCACCAGTGCCCTGCTCGCCCGACGGCCACTGGGCGCTGCGCTGGAACACCTGCCGATCTATGTCGAGAAGATCCTCGGCAGCGATGAACGCCTGCATGGCGACTGGCAGGTGGACGGCACCACCGGCTATGAATTCATGAACCAGGTGTCGCTGCTGCAGCACGACCCTGCCAGCGAGGCGCAACTGAGCGCCCTGTGGTACGACCTGAGCGAGCGCCCGCCCTTTGCCGAGGAGGTGCGCCAGGCCCGGCAACTGGTGCTGCAGGGCAGCCTGGCCGGGGATTTCGAATCGGTGGCCCAGGCCCTGCTGCAGGTGGCGCGCAACGACGTGATGAGCCGCGACCTGACCCTCGGCGCCATCCGCCGCGCCCTGCAGGCACTGGTCGAGCATTACCCGGTGTATCGCACCTACATCAATGCCTGTGGCCGACCGGCGCAGGACGAGGCGTTCTTCCAGCAGGCGCTGGAGCAGGCGCGGATCAGCCTGGGCGACGCCGACGCCGGCGTGCTCGATGCCCTGCAGCAGTGGCTGGGCGGCGAGCCATGGCGGCGCCTGCCGCCGGGACGCGCGCGCAAGCAGTTGCGCCATGCCTGCGTGCGCTTCCAGCAACTGACCTCGCCCACCGCGGCCAAGGCCGTGGAAGACACCGCCTTCTACCGGTCGGCGGTGCTGCTCTCGCGCAACGACGTCGGCTTCGATGCCGAACGTTTCAGCGCCTCGGCGCAGGCCTTCCACCAGCACTGCCAGCAGCGCCTGGAACAGTTCCCGGACAACCTGCTGGCCACCGCCACCCACGACCACAAGCGCGGCGAGGACCTGCGCGCGCGCCTGGCCGTGCTCAGCGAGCGCGCCGACTGGTACGCCAGCCGCGTCGAGCACTGGCGCGAACTGGCCGAGCCACTGCGCCAGCCACTGGCCGACGGCCCGGCCCCCTCGGCCGGCGACGAGCTGATGCTCTACCAGACCCTGCTCGGCAGCTGGCCGCTGCAGTTGGACGCGGACGACCCGCTGGCCCTGCGTGCCTATGCCGAGCGCCTGCGCCAATGGCAGCTCAAGGCCCTGCGCGAAGCCAAGCTGCGCAGCAGCTGGAGCGCGGCCAACCCGGACTACGAAGCGGCCTGCGCAGCCTTCCTCGACGCCCTCCTGCTCGACCCGCAATGCCAGCAACTGCGCCACTCGATCGCCGCGGCGGCCAGCGCCCTGGCCTGCCCCGGTGCGCTGAACAGCCTGGCGCAGACCCTGCTGCGCATGACCGTCCCCGGCGTCCCGGACCTGTACCAGGGCAACGAGTTCTGGGACTTCAGCCTGGTCGACCCGGACAATCGCCGCCCGGTGGACTTCGCCGCACGCCGCCAGGCCCTCGACGACGGCCAGCCGGCCAGCGCGCTGCTGGCCGGCTGGCGTGACGGCCGCATCAAGCAGGCACTGATCGGCCAGGTGCTGGAGCGCCGCCAGCGTTTCCCCGAACTGTTCCTGCGCGGCGACTACCTGCCGCTGCAGATCGAAGGCCAACACGCCGAGCGCGTGCTGGCCTTCGCCCGCGTCCACGACGACCAGCGCGCCGTGGTCATCGTCCCCCGCCTTGCCTGCCCCCTGCTCGGCAACTCGGCGCAACCGCTGATCCCGGCACAGAACTGGGGCGACACGCGGGTGCTGCTGCCGTTCGCCGTTTCGCCCGGAAACTGCACGGGACTTTTCGAACAGCGCGCAGTCACAAAAAACAGAGAGCTGTGGCTGAACGTGGCGCTGGAACGTTTTCCCGTGAATCTCTTCATCGATCACATCGAGTCATCAGGAGCCTAGCCATGAGTGTCGAGGAAAAACGCATCCGCGAATTCGCGTACCAGATCTGGGAATCGGAAGGCAAACCCGAGGGCCAGGAAGAACGCCACTGGAGCATGGCGCGCAAGCTCGCCGAAGCCGAGGCCCTGGCCCCCAAGGCCAGTGCGCCGCGCAAACCGAGGGCCGCCGCCAAGCCGAAGGCCGAGGCACCACCGACGCCAACCGGCAAGGCCAAAGCGGCACCGGCCAAGGCCGAGGCCACGAAGAAACCCCGCGCCCCGAAGAAACCCGCGCCGATCTGAACCCGCTGTAGCCGATCCATCCCGCCAAGCGCGGTAGCCTGCTACCGCGGCGGGCAACTGTTCCCCGCATTCGTGTGCCAGGTGACCGCCCCATGAGCAGCCGCAAGGAAAAACCGGAATCCGTACCCCATGAACCGTCGCGCATCCGCGAGGGCCTGCCCTTCCCCCTCGGGGCCACCTGGGATGGCCTGGGCGTCAACTTCGCCCTGTTCTCGGCCAACGCCACCAAGGTCGAGCTGTGCCTGTTCGACGCCAGCGGCGAGACCGAGATCGAGCGCATCGAACTGCCCGAGTACACCGACGAAATCTTCCACGGCTACCTGCCCGACGCCCACCCCGGGCTGATCTACGGCTACCGCGTGCACGGCCCCTACGAGCCGCACAACGGCCATCGCTTCAACCCCAACAAGCTGCTGATCGACCCCTACGCCAAGCAACTGGTGGGCACCCTGAAATGGTCGGAGGCGCTGTTCGGCTACACCATCGGCCACCCCGACGGCGACCTCAGCTTCGACGAGCGCGACAGCGCGCCCTTCGTGCCCAAGTGCAAGGTGATCGACCCGGCCTACACCTGGGGGCGTGACCGGCGCATCGGCACGCCCTGGGAAAAGACCGTGATCTACGAGGCCCACGCCCGCGGCATCAGCATGCGCCACCCGAGCGTGCCCGACGCCGCCCGCGGCACCTTCGCCGGGCTGATGAACGACGACCTGCTCGGGCACATCAAGGACCTCGGCGTCACCGCCATCGAACTGCTGCCGATCCATGCCTTCGTCAACGACCAGCACCTGCTGCAGAAAGGCCTGAACAACTACTGGGGCTACAACAGCATCGCCTTCTTCGCCCCGCACCCGCGCTACCTGGCCAAGGGCAAGATCGCCGAATTCAAGGAAATGGTCGCGCACCTGCACGACGCCGGCCTCGAGGTGATCCTCGACGTGGTCTACAACCACACCGCCGAAGGCAACGAACTGGGCCCGACCCTGTCCATGCGCGGCATCGACAACGCTTCGTACTACCGCCTGATGCCCGACGACAAGCGCTACTACATCAACGATTCCGGGACCGGCAACACCCTCGACCTCAGCCATCCCTGCGTCCTCCAGCTGGTCACCGACTCGCTGCGCTACTGGGCCGGCGAGATGCACGTGGACGGTTTCCGCTTCGACCTGGCGACCATCCTCGGCCGCTATCACGAAGGCTTCGACGAGCGCCACAGCTTCCTCGTCGCCTGCCGCCAGGACCCGCTGCTGCGCCAGGTCAAGCTGATCGCCGAGCCCTGGGACTGCGGCCCCGGTGGCTACCAGGTGGGCAACTTCGCCCCCGGCTGGGCCGAGTGGAACGACCGTTTCCGCGACACCGTGCGCGCCTTCTGGAAAGGCGACGAAGGCCAGCTGGCCGACTTCGCCGCACGCATGACCGCCTCCGGCGAGCTGTTCAACCGGCGCGGCCGGCGGCCCTATGCCTCGGTCAACTTCATCACCGCCCACGACGGCTTCACCCTGCGCGACCTGGTCTCGTACAACGACAAGCACAACGAGGACAACGACGAGAACAACCAGGACGGCAGCAACAACAACCTGTCGTGGAACCACGGCGTCGAAGGGCCGACCGACGATCCCGCGGTCAATGAGCTGCGCCTGCGCCAGATGCGCAACTTCTTCGCCACCCTGCTGCTGGCCCAGGGCACGCCGATGATCGTCGCCGGCGACGAGTTCAGCCGCACCCAGCATGGCAACAACAACGCCTACTGCCAGGACAGCGAGATCGGCTGGGTCAACTGGGACCTGGACGAGGACGGCAAGGCGCTGCTGGCCTTCGTCAAGCGCCTGACCCGCCTGCGCCGGACCTACCCGATCCTGCGCCGGGCGCGCTTCCTGGTGGGCGACTACAACGAGGCGATCGGCGTCAAGGACGTCACCTGGCTGGCGCCGGATGGCAGCGAGATGACCGTGGAGCAGTGGCAGGACAGCCAGGGCCGTTGCCTGGGCATGCTGATGGACGGCCGCGCGCAGGTCAGCGGCATCCTCAAGCCGGGAGCCGACGCCACCTTGCTGCTGGTGGTCAACGCGCACCACGACACGGTGCCCTTCACCCTGCCCCCGGTACCCGAGGGCGAATACTGGAACTGCCTGATCGACACCGACCAACCGCAACGGCGCAAACCGCGCCGGCACGACTTCGGCAGCACCTGCGAGGTGACCGGACGCAGCCTGTTGCTGCTGGAGCTGCAGCGCGACGAGGAGGCTTGATGCGTGTTCATGGCGCGGCGACCCGGACGGCAAGGCGTGCGACCTAGTAAATCGCGCCGCGAAGACAAAGCAATTTCCGTCAATCATTAGGACTAGTCCTACATACCCAACCAACCATCCCACCCATCCTCTGGCCGGTCGGCCTGCACACCTTCAGAACAACAGAAGGTCGTCGCAGGCCTCTACCTGTTTTCGAGTACGACTCGATTACCCAGCCAAGAGGAAATGCGTTGATGGATGGCTTTTTCATACGTCGGGGCGACAAAACCAGCTGTGGCGGCACGGTCACCGGATCCGACAGCCTGATCACGATGTTCGGCATCCGGCATGCCCGCGAGGGCGACAGCGTCACTTGCGGGGTCACCGGCCTGACCTACCGGATCAAGGGTGGCGTGTCCTATATCACCAGTTCCGGCCGACAGGTCGCCGGTACCCTGGACAGCGTCAGTGGCTGCCCGTGCAAGGCCACCCTGTATCACTCCCTGACTCACTCCAGCTATGTGCAGCAGGTGCCGCGCGGCACTGCACAGCCAACGGCCCCCCGTGCACCGGCCGCCAGCCAACCCGCAAACGCTTCGAGCCTGGCAGGCGAAGCGACGATGACGCCGGTCACCGCCGCACAGGGCCCAACCGAATGCAGCGGCTGCTTCCAACTGGTCAACCAGCGCTCCATACCCTGTGGACTGCACGCCTACGTTCTGCTCCAGGACGGCGAACGGGTGGGTGGAAGTCATCTGAACGACGAAGGCTTCAGCCATATCGGCACCAGCCTCGCCCCCCTCAGCGCACAACTTGCCACCTCCGCCCCCTCACCCGTCCTGGAGTGACTGCCATGTCCTTGAAAGATTTCCAACAGACCACCGCGCTGGGGCCGGATGCCCTGTTCCTGCTGGAAGGTGCCACCCTCGATACCTTCCCTGACGGGCGGTACCGGCCGAAGCAGATCGTGATCAATGCCCTGCCCTTGACCAGGCTGCCGGTGGCGATGCGCAAGATGGGCTGGCATACCTCGGCGGCGTTGATGCAACGCTGGTTTGACAGTCCGGGGTGGCAGATGCCGGAGGCGTGGAAAGAAGAAGAGTCTCAACCAGAACCCATGGATTTGCCAGAAGCTCAGTGCGATGAACTTGCTGTCAATATGAGCTGGGCGATGAAGTTTGATCGGTGTCAGGCCGCGGTTAACAAAGTCGAAAGGTTGCTCACTACGCCAAGAGCAATCGATCGACTCAAGGTTTTGCTGAAAAAGGTCGGCTGGCTCGATGGCAGTCAAGTAATACTTGGCTCGACCCGTTGTTCCGCGAGGGAAATGGATGCTACCTCGCAAATAAACTATGTCCGTCTTGGCAGCACCCAAGACCCACTTGATGACATGTATGGAGCGCTTGGTGTAGCTACGCTGAAGATTGGGGTTGTCGGGAGAACCTTCTGTAAAAAAGACAAGGAAACACAGAGGTCAAAAAATTTTTTTCGGGTTGAGTACGTCGGATTTTATATACGCGACCATTACGATTTCAACGGCCTTCAGTTCCTGGGAGTGTGGACGAAAGACCGAGTTCTTACAAAAACAGAAATGGCGCAATCCGCGTTACCCAGCGGCCAGTCCATTTACAAATGGGCGACTGACGAGTTAGCCCTGATTACAAACAGTGATTTCAGAAAATATAGAAACAAGACTGGAATGGGAGGTGATTTCGTCATTTATTCCGACGTTCTCTGGAAGAAATCAGATGAAGTCATTGCGTTGGACGAAGTGCCTTGAGTCGGGTCGTTCGCAGGGTCGTGGGGCTTACCGCTATTCTCTCGGGTCTCTGGTTTGCTTCGGAGTGGTGGGAGAAAGGCCTGGCCTCTCCATGGGGCCCTGCCAGGATAAGTCCAGATGGATGTACTCGTGTACAGGCATTTAAACCATTCTGGCTGTTGCCGGACATCTTTCATCGTGAGTTTCCACCGAATGAAGCCGAGGAGCCGATATGGCTACCTGTCTGGGAAGCGCCGGGCTTCTACCGGCTCTACAACCACCGAACTGGCCAAAAGATTGGCGAAACAGTCGTATACGACCTGGAGTTCTCCGGCGGGCGGCTTACCTGGGATCAAGCGGGAGGGGTGTATATGGGAATGATCTATCTGGGTCCGTCGGTAAAGGACTGCGCTGCAGCGCCTGCAGGGCGAACCCCCTCTTGAGCCTCTAGCAATCATTCGAAATAGCACCGGCGAGTTAAATCGCCGGCGTCTCTATGCCTAAGTGATTCACTATCTTTTTCAACAACTTGCCCCAAAAAGCAAAACCCTGACAGGTTTTTCACGCAATCTTGACGCACCCTGTCCGATCTCCTTGACTTCACCGTAGCGGTCCCCGTTCAGCACTCATTCCGAGCGTCTAGCTCGCGCGTTTTCGCGCGGGATGGGGTTCGCTTGCTGGTTTGGGTCGCCCCTCCTCGAGCCGTGACATCAGGCCAGACCCCTGGCTGTTACATTGAGGAGATCCGCCATGAAAAAACTGTCGAACCCTGCGGGCTTTGAATCGTTTTTCCTTGCGGTTTCCACGTCGCTGCTCCTGGCAACCCCGGTGGAATCGCAAGCACTCGATCTCGACGATCAGGACCCGTTTCCGGCCTTCGCCGTGCCGACCCTGACCCTGCAACCCGTGAGTTTCAACGGCCTGGGCCGCGAGACCCTGAATGCCTTCAGCGAACAGCGAGCGCAGCGTGACCTGCTGGCCCCGCCGGACATGCTGCAGAGCCAGTGGGCGCAGTTCTTTCCCACGGCGGCGCGGCCGGCCCCGGCCGAGGCACGCCTGCAGACCCCGGGCAACGACCTGCGCATGAGCCCCGACCTGTTCGTCCGCGAGACCGCCGGGGGCAATGTCCACCGGGCCGGGATCTTTGTCGGCCACAGCAACCTGCAGAGCGGTTTCGACGGCCGGCGTCCACAGCTGGGCGACAAGGGCGGCAGCGTGCAACTGCAGGGCGAAAGCGTCGGCATGTACTGGAGCATACGCCACGAACAGGGCTGGCATGTGGACGCGGTGGCCATGGGCACCCGCTTCGACGCCAGCGGGCGCAATGCCAGCGGCGAACGCATCGACGGCGACGGCCACGCGCTGACCTTCTCGGTGGAAGGCGGCTTCCCCATCGGCCTGGGCAAGAACTGGGTGATCGAACCCCAGGCACAGTTGGTCAACCAACAGTACTTCGCCGCCAACCAGGCCCAGGCCGACGCCTTGCAGGCGTTCGACGGCCAGCCGAGCTGGAGCGGCCGGGTCGGCGCGAAGCTGTCCGGGCACTATGAAGTGAGCGGCATGCCCATCGAACCCTTCGTGCGCACCAACGTCTGGTACGACTTCTCCAATGCCGACACGGTGACCCTGGACAAGGTCGACAAGATCAGCAGCGGACGCAACTCGACCACCGTGGAACTGGGGCTGGGCCTGGTGGCCCGGGTCACGCCGAAGGTGGCGCTGTTCGTCAGCGCCGACTACAGCAGCGATGTGGATGACAATGACCTGAACGGCTTGATCGGCAACCTGGGGGTGCGGGTGCGCTGGTGATCGTGCGCAGGGGGGGACGCCCTCATCGCTGCGGTTCGGCGCCCCCTTCAGTAATCCTGCCCTCCGCGCACCGCCAGCACATTGCACGGCAGATGCTGCAGCACATGCTCGGTGGTGCTGCCCAGCAGCCCCTGCGCCCCGCGCCGCTGGCTGCTGCCCATGACGATCACATCGGCGCGGTGATGCGCCGCGTACTCGGCAATCGCATGGCTGGCCGGCCCGCTGACGAAATGCCGATGCGCCTCCGGCACGCCATGGCTGTCGGCCAGGTGCTCGAAGGCCAGCTGCGCCGAGCGGCGCACCTCGCTGTTGAAGCCGGGCATGGTCACCGCCCCGGCGCCGAAATCGGCGATGCGGGTCTGCGCCACGTCCCAGGCGTGCAGCAGGTGCAGGTCGGCATCGCACTGGATGGCCATGGCGTTGGCCTCGCGGATCACCCGCTCGTTGATCCGCGTGTGCTGGCTGTCCGGGTGCAGGGTGTCGACCGCGGCGATGATCGCCCGCGGCAGCGGGCAGCGCACCTCGCTGACCAGGTGCAGCGGCGCCGCGCAATCACGCAGCAACTGCCAGTCCGGCGGGGTCAGGAATACCCGGCGCAGCGCCGATTCGTGGTGCACGTCCTTGATCACCAGGTCCGGCTCCATCTCCTCGACATGCTCGAGCATGTCCTGGATCACATGGCGGCTGAGCTGCACCTCGCAGGTGACTTCGAGGCCGTCATGGCGCAGCTGCGCGGCTTCGTCGCGCAGCCAGGTCCAGGCTTCGTCCTCCATCGACTGGCGCAGCGCCGTGCCCGAGGCCATGCGCCCGAGCAGGTCGCCTTCCTCGATGAACACGGCAAGATGCAGGGCGGCGTCGGTGGCCCTGGCGATCGCCACCGCCCGCTCCAGCGCAGCGGTATGCCGCAGGCTGGGCGCAGCGATCATGAACAGTCGTTGATACTGGCGCATCAGACACCTCCAACGGGTTGTCCGCTCTGCCCCTTCCTGGGAGATCAACGCGCCCGACCACGGGCGGCGGCGCCAGTGCCTGATGCGCTGGCGGCGTGTTCAGTATAAGCCGGGCTTTACAGGCAGGTGGCCAGGGCTGCCATACGGCGCTGGGCCAGCGGGCCCTTGGTCTTGGCGTAGAACTTCACCTCGCTGCCGCCGCCGTTCGCCGCGATGTCGGCGAAGAACTCCGCGCCACGGGTGGACACCACGATCAGCCCAGCCTGCCGCTCCAGGTAGCCACTGGCGTCGACGCCAAAGGCCGCCTCGTCCTGCCAGCTGAACTGCACGCACTCGGCGACCTTCGCTGCTTCTTTGGTCGAATTGAAAATCCTGTCCGGTTGGCCAGACCGGGCATTCTCGATCACCGACGAGGCACAGCCCGCCAGCAGCATCGCGGCGATCATCGCCAGTCCTGTACGCATGTTTCACCTCGTCGAGCGCAAAAAAGGAGGCGACTGTAGCACCGCCGGGCCCGCGGCCGAAAACCCTGTTTTCCGTGTGCCAATAGACACTGTCGATCAGTTCATCAGGAAGGTCGATTAGTCACACAAAAAGCAGGGGCATAAACTGCGCGCGAATACGCCTGCAAGCCCCCGACAGAGCGGGCCATCGCGTATTCCCTGCATGCGTTGGCCTGAACACCACTGACCGATCCTCACGCTTTGACCGGCGGGCACCCTCGTGCGCGGCCGGCGCACGGGCTCGGCCGCAACAAGGAGATGATCATGGGACTGGGTAGACGACAGTTCTTCAAACTGTGCACCGTGGGCGCCGCCACCGCGACCTGCGCCACCCTGGGTTTCGCCCCGGGCATGGCCCAGGCGACCCAGTCGCGCCAGTACAAGCTGCTGCGAGCCAAGGAGACCCGCAACAACTGCACCTACTGCTCGGTGGGCTGCGGCCTGCTGATGTACAGCCTCGGCGACGGCGCGAAGAACGCCAAGGCGCGGATCTTCCATATCGAAGGCGACCCGGACCACCCGGTCAGCCGCGGCTCGCTGTGCCCCAAGGGCGCCGGCCTGCTCGACTACATCCACAGCGAGCAGCGCCTGCTGTTCCCCGAATACCGCGCACCGGGCTCGGACACCTGGCAGCGGGTCAGCTGGGACTACGCCATCGAGCGCATCGCCCGCCTGCTCAAGGACGACCGCGACGCCAACTTCATCGAGAAGAACGCCAAGGGCACCACGGTCAACCGCTGGCTCAGCACTGGCATGCTCTGCTCCTCGGCGGCCAGCAGCGAGACCGGCTCGCTGGACCAGCGCTTCACCCGCGCCCTGGGCATCCTCGGCACCGACAGCCAGGCACGGGTCTGCCACGCGCCCACGGTGTCGGCCCTGGCGCCGACCTTCGGCCGCGGCGCGATGACCAACAACTGGGTGGACATCAAGAACGCCAACGTCGTCCTGATCATGGGCGGCAACCCCGCCGAGGCGCACCCGGTGGGCTTCAAGTGGGTGATCGAGGCGAAGATCCGCAACGGCGCCAAGGTCATCGTGGTCGACCCGCGCTTCAACCGCAGCGCCGCGGTGGCGGACATCTACGCGCCGATCCGCGCCGGCTCCGACGTGACCTTCCTGATGGGCATGGTCAACTGGCTGATCACCCACGACAAGGTCCAGCACGCGTACGTGCGCGCCTACACCAACGCCAGCCTGATCGTGCGCGAGGACTACCACTTCGACGAAGGCCTGTTCAGCGGCTACGACGCCGGCAAGCGCAGCTACGACCGCGCCTCGTGGAACTACGAGCTGGACGAGAACGGCTTCGCCCGTCGCGACCTGAGCCTGAGCCACCCGCGTTGCGTGTGGAACCTGCTCAAGGCCCACGTCGCGCGCTACACCCCGGAGATGGTCAGCAACGTGTGTGGCACTTCGCAGGAAGACTTCCTGCAGATCTGCGCGATCCTCGGCGAGACCAGCGCCCCGGACAAGACCGCCACCTTCCTCTACGCCCTCGGCTGGACCCATCACACCAACGGCGCGCAGATGATCCGCGGCTCGGGCATGATCCAGCTGCTGCTGGGCAACATCGGCATGGCCGGTGGCGGGGTCAACGCCCTGCGCGGCCACTCCAACATCCAGGGCTACACCGACCTCGGTCTGCTCTCCCTGCGCCTGCCGGGCTACATGAACCTGCCCAGCGACGCCCAGGCGGACCTCGCCACCTACCTCAAGCAGACCACCCCCGGCGCGGTGCTGCCGGAGCAGGTCAACTACTACAAGAACACGCCGAAGTTCTTCGTCAGCCTGATGAAGAGCTTCTGGGGCGACAAGGCCACGAAAGACAACGACTGGGGCTTCGACTGGCTGCCGAAGTGGGACGACAGCTACGACGTCATCAACTTCACCAACCGCATGTACGAAGGCAAGGTCAACGGCTACATCGCCCAGGGCTTCAACCCGGTGGCGGCGTTCCCCGACAAGAACAAGGCCCAGGCGGCCCTGGCCAGGTTGAAGTTCCTGATCATCATCGACCCGCTGGCCACCGAGACCTCGAGCTTCTGGAAGAACCACGGCGAGGAGCACGACGTCGACACCGCGGCGATCCAGACCGAGGTGTTCCGCCTGCCCTCCTCCTGCTTCGCCGAGGAAGACGGTTCCATCGTCAACTCCTCGCGCTGGCTGCAATGGCACTGGGCCGGCGCCGCGCCACCCGGCGAGGCCTGGCACGACGGCAAGATCCTCGGCCACCTGTTCATGAAGCTGCGCGAGCTGTACGAAAAGGAAGGCGGCGCCAACCCCGCACCGATCCTCAACATGGCCTGGGACTACGCCGACCCGCTGGACCCCAAGCCCGAGGAAGTGGCCAAGGAATCCAACGGCCGCGCCCTGGCCGACGTGCATGACGAACAGGGCAACCTGATCCTGCGCAAGGGCCAGTTGCTCGACAACTTCGGCCAGTTGCGCGACGACGGCAGCACGGTGTGCTTCAACTGGATCTTCGCCGGCTCCTGGACCGAGCAGGGCAACCAGATGGCCCGTCGCGACAACACCGACGTCGGCCTCGGCAACACCCCGGGCTGGGCCTGGGCCTGGCCGCAGAACCGCCGCGTCCTGTACAACCGCGCCTCGGCCGACCCGGCGGGCCAGCCGTGGGATCCGAAACGCCAGCTGATCGGCTGGGACGGCGCGCGCTGGAGCGGCATCGACGTGCCGGACTTCGTCCCGACCATCGCCCCGGGCAGCGCCACCTGCCCGTTCATCATGCTGCCCGAGGGCGTCGGCCGGCTGTTCTCGGTGGGCGCGCTCAACGACGGGCCGTTCCCCGAGCACTACGAACCGACCGAAAGCCCGCTGGCGAGCAACCCGCTGCACCCGGCCGTGACCTACAGCCCGACCGCCCGGGTGTACGAACACGACCGCTCGCGGATGGGCAAGCGCGAGGAATTCCCCTACGTCGCCACCACCTACTCGATCACCGAGCTGTTCCGTCACTGGACCAAGCACTCGCGGCTCAACGCGATCATCCAGCCCGAGCAGTTCGTCGAGATCGGCGAGAAGCTGGCAGCGGAAAAAGGCATCGCCCATGGCGACCGGGTCAAGGTCAGCACCCAACGCGGCTACATCAAGGCCAAGGCGGTGGTGACCAAGCGCATCCAGCGCCTGACCATCGACGGGCAGCCGGTGGACACCGTCGGCATCCCCTGTCACTGGGGCTACGAAGGCAGCACGCGCAAGGGCTTCCTGGCCAACACCCTGACCCCGGGGGTCGGCGACTCCAACACCCACACGCCGGAATACAAGGCGTTTCTCGTCAACGTGGAAAAGGTCTGAGGGAGCATTCATGTCATACCAGTCCCAGGACATCATCAAGCGCTCGGCCACCAGCAGCCTGACCCCGCCGCCCCAGGCGCGCAGCCATCAGGCCGAGGTGGCCAAGCTGATCGACGTGAGCATCTGCATCGGCTGCAAGGCCTGCCAGGTGGCGTGCAACGAGTGGAACGACCTGCGTGACGAGGTCGGCCACAACGTCGGCGTCTACGACAACCCGGCCGACCTCAGTGCCGAAACCTGGACGCTGATGCGCTTCGACGAAGTGGAGAACGAGGCCGGCCGCCTGGAGTGGCTGATCCGCAAGGACGGCTGCATGCACTGCGCCGACCCGGGCTGCCTCAAGGCCTGCCCGCAGCCGGGGGCGATCATCCAGTACGCCAACGGCATCGTCGATTTCCAGTCCGAGCACTGCATCGGCTGCGGCTACTGCATCGCCGGCTGCCCGTTCGACGTGCCGCGGATCAGCCAGAAGGACAACAAGGCGTACAAATGCACGCTTTGCGTCGATCGCGTGTCGGTCGGCCAGGAGCCGGCCTGCGTCAAGACCTGCCCCACCGGAGCGATCAACTTCGGCGGCAAGGCCGACATGCAGGACCTCGCCGCCGGGCGCGTGCGCGAACTGCACAGTCGAGGCTTCGCCGGCGCCGGCCTGTACGACCCGCAGGGCGTCGGCGGCACCCATGTGATGTACGTGCTGCAGCACGCCGACAAGCCGCACCTGTACCACAAGCTGCCCACCGACCCGCGCATCAGCGCCACGGTGCAGGGCTGGAAAGGCTGGCTCAAGCCGGCGGCGGCGGTGGCCTTCTTCGCCACCCTGGCCGGCACCGTGTTCCACTACGTCGGCGTCGGCCCCAACGAGGTGGATGAAGACGAAACCCACGACGAGGAGACCCACGCATGAACAAGGACAAGATGATCCTGCGCACGCGCTTCATCGAGCGGGCCAGTCACTGGCTGATGGTGATCTGCTTCTTCGCCGTGGCGCTGTCCGGGCTGTCGTGGTTCTTCCCCGCGTTCAACGGCCTCAACGCGGTGTTCGGCACGCCGCAGATGGCGCGCATCCTCCATCCGTTCTTCGGCGTGGTGGTGTTCCTCCTGCTGGTGTTCCTGTTCATCCGCTTCGTGCGCTACAACCTGCCGGAGCCGGAGGACCGCCTGTGGTTCAGGAACGTGCCCCAGGTACTCGCCGGCAAGCATGAACCGGCGCTGCAGATCGGCAAGTACAACCCCGGGCAGAAGCTGCTGTTCTGGGGAATCATGAGCCTGATCAGCCTGCTGCTGGTGAGCGGCGTGGTGATCTGGCGGCCGTACTTCGCCCCGCTGTTCTCCATCCCGACCATTCGTTTCGGCCTGCTGCTGCACGCCCTGGCCGGGATCGGCCTGATCCTGCTGGTGATCGGCCATGCGTACCTGGCGTTCTGGGTGAAAGGCTCGATTCGCGGGATGGTCACCGGGTATGTGTCGCATCGCTGGGCGAAGACCCACCACGACCGCTGGTATCGACAGATCAGCGCCAAGCAAGGCGGGAAAGGCAAATGAACAGTATCCGCATGACGCCGCTGGAAGGTGGCCAGGCTGCCGTGGGTGAAATCGTTCCGCTGCTGTTGCCGTCTCGCGGGGGGGATTACCTGAGGCGGGCGGCGCGGTTGCGGGTGCTGGCGGTCGGGCATCCGATGGCGGGCTACCTGGATTTCGTCGCCGGGCTGGTGGAGAGCCAGCAGTACCTGCTGCAGCGGATGCCGTTGCCGCCGGCGTTACTGGCGGGTTTGCCCGCACTGCTCGACAGCGAGGGCGCGCCGCTGGATTGCCAGCGGCATGTGCGTCATCCGCACTGGCGCGCGTTGCTGCGCGGGCTCGGCGAGACCATCGAGCACGCGGTGCTGGAGGAGTTGCTGGCCGAGCAGGACTGGCGCCTGGAGGCCTATGCCGACTCGCTGCTGCGCGGCGACTATCACCAGGTCAACAGCGGCGAGGCGCTGTTCGTCTGGGCGGCCTTGTCGCTGTACTTCAGCCAGTTGGCGGCGCACCTGCCGGCGGCGGGCAAGGCCCAGGGCGAACAGCGCCAGCACTGCCCGGTATGCGCCAGCGCACCGGTGGCCAGCACCCTGCACGGCGGCTTGCGCTACCTGCAGTGCGGCCTGTGCGAAAGCCGCTGGCACCTGGTGCGGCTCAAGTGCAGCAACTGCGAAGCGACCGGCAAGCTGGACTACTGGTCGCTGGACGCACCGCAGGTGGCGGTCAAGGCCGAGAGCTGCGGGGAATGCGAAAGCTACCTGAAGGTGTTCTACCCCGAGCATGACCGCGACCTGGAAGTGCTGGCGGATGACCTGGCGACCCTGGCGCTGGATGCCGAGGTGGAGCGGGAGGGGTTTGGGCGCAGTGGGGTGAGTCCGTTTCTGTTTCCGGGGTGACCCGCAATCTGGCGGCTGGCTCCGCCCCCTTGTGGGAGATTCCATGGTGGCCGATGTTGTGACTGCCACAGTATCTGTGCTCGACACGGTCCCGGTGGAAGCTGGGTGTGGTGTTTCACACATAACGACCATATTCGCGGCGCTTTTGGGTCGTATTTGCAAAACACCACACTGGTTCCTCGGCGATTTCCTTGGTCCCTCGACGCGGCGGCGGCGGAAATGTGCCCTTGGCCAGAGGGCGCACTTCAAGTGAATGGCGCAGCCTAAGCGTCAGACCACGAAACGTGTCACCAACTGATTGAGGTTTATCGCCAATTGCGACATCTCACCGCAAGCGCTAGCTGTCTGGCTCGCCCCGGCGGCACTTTGTGAGGCGAGATCGCGGATCCGCAAAAGGTTCTGGTCCACTTCACGCGCTACATGTGATTGTTCTTCAGACGCCGTCGCGATTTGAAGGTTACGTTCATTGATCTGGGTGATCGCACTGGCGATCTCATCCAAGGAGTTGCTTGCTTCTTGGGCGATCCCCAAAGACTGGTTGGCCAAATCACGGCTGGTGTTCATCGCCTGCACGGCGTGCTCGGAGTCGGCTTGAATCGTCGCGATCATCTGCTCGATCTCTTGCGTCGACATCTGGGTGCGATGCGCCAACGCCCTGACTTCGTCTGCGACCACTGCAAAGCCACGTCCCTGTTCACCCGCCCGCGCTGCTTCGATTGCCGCGTTGAGGGCCAGCAGGTTGGTTTGCTCGGCAATGCCACGGATCACTTCCACGACTTTGGAGATATCTTGCGCACGGTCCGACAATCCCTGGATCTGTTCGCTTGTCTGCTCCACGTTACCGCTCAGCCGCTGGATCGACTTCAAGGTTTGCGCCACTCGCTCCTGGCCGCTTTGGGTAAAGCCTTGGGTACGTTTGGAGTCTTGAGACGCAGACTCCGCATTGCGAGCGACCTCATCCACAGCTGCGCTCATCTCGGTCACTGCCGTCGCGGCTTGATTGACCTCGTCATTCTGAGCGACCAAACCGCGGCTCGAAGCTTCCGTGACCGTTGTCATTTCCTCGGAGGCCGAGGCCAGTTGAGTCGAGGAGTCCGATATCTGGACAATGGTATCGCGCAGGTTCTGCTGCATCTGCGCCAACGCCTTGAGCAGCCTCCCGGCTTCATCGGTCCCGCTGACCTCCACCTCCTTGGAAAGGTCGCTGTCAGCGATACGCTCGGCCACGGACAATGCAGCACTGATCGGCGAAGTAATGCTTCGGGTCAGCAGCAGGGCCAGCCCGATCGTCAGCAGCACCACACCGCCAATGATGGCGATGATCAGCCAGCGACCTGATGAATAGATGTTGGTCGCGGTCTCGCCGGCTTGCGCTGCCCCCTTGTTGTTGAAGTCGGTGAGTTCCTGGATCTGGTCTTCCATGGTGCTGGTCAACGGACGAATGCGCGTGGCGACCAGGTTGACCGACGCTGCAATGTCGCCAGCCTTCATCATGGGCTCCAGCAGATCCAACTGCTGTTGATAGCCCTGCACGCTGGTTTTGACGGCAGAGAACAATGCGCGCTCCTGATCGCTGGCAATGAGCGGCTCGTAATTGACGACGGCATCTGCCATCACCTGACGGTAGCCTGGAAAGCTTGCGATGGTTTTCTGCAGGCTTTGTGGGTCTGCCAGCGCTCGCTGCGTTTCCAACCGCAGGCGAAGCATCGAAGCGTTCATCATCGCGGTTTGGCGAATACTGGCCATCCAGTTCTGCTCGACGTCCTTTTCGATATCGCGCAGCTTGCCCATCTGGACCACTGCGAATATGCCAAGAACAACAACGAGCCCGACTATCAGGGAGAAGAAAAGCGCAGCTCGGGGCGCCAGGTTAAGGTTTCTAACATTCACGGGGGGGGCTCCAGAAGAGATGACGGCTGATTACCTGCGTACATATCGGCCCTGCTCGCAAAAAAATGAGATGCCCATGAGCTGCTTCAGGACAACGCTGAGTCCGTGAAGGGGCTTGCCAGCCATGAGCAGGCAAGGACAGCGAAGTTGTCTGATCCGGCCTCATCGCTGGCAAGCCAGCTCCCCCAGAGCCCCACATCTACCGAGAGCCCAGCACTCCAATCACCAGGATGTCGATTGACATCCAAAAAGGATGACGACTAACATCCAGACCATCACCCACCCGCACAGGAACGAGATCCATGCATCTCCAGTCCGTCTTCGATTACCTCAGCCCCTACGCCTACCTCGCCAACACCCGCCTGCCCGGCCTTGGCCATCCGGTGGAGTACCTGCCCGTCGACATCCTCGCGGTGATGAAGCAGGTCGGTAACCAGCCCTCCCCGGCCTGCCCGCCCAAGCTCAAGTACTCCGGCATCGACGCCACCCGCTGGGCCGCGCTGTACCAGGTGCCGTTCGCGCCCAATGGCGCGCTGTTCCAGGCCATTCGCGCAGGCCGCCTCGACAGCGCCCTGCTGATCCGCGCCGCCATCGCCGCGCAGCAAACCGGCGTCTTCGAGACCTTCCACCCCGCCCTGTTCGCCGCGGTCTGGGCCAGCAGCACCGACCTCGGCAGCGCCGAAGCCCGCAGCGCCTTCCTGCAGACCCTGAACATCGACGTCGACCTCTGGCACCTCGCCGACACCCCGGCGATACGCGAGCAACTGGCGGCCAACAACGCGCAAGCCGTGGAAAAAGGCGTGTTCGGCGTGCCGACCTTCTTCTGCGACGACGAGATGTTCTTCGGCAACGACCGGCTCGACTTCGTGCGCGCCGCCCTCAAGCAAGCAAAAGGAGTTTGACCATGACCACTAAAAAACTGGCCATCGTGACCGGCGTAGGCCCCGGCACCGGCGCTTCCATCGTTCGCCGCCTGGTCGCCGACGGCTACCGGGTGGCGATGCTGGCACGCAACGCCGAGCGCCTGGCCGCCCTGCAGGACGAACTGGCGGATACCCACGCCTTCGCCGTGGACGTGAGCGATAGCGCGCAACTGGACGACACCCTGGCACGTATCCAGGCCCAGCTGGGCGATGCCGACGTGCTGGTGCACAACGCCGTCGGCGCCACCTTCGGCAACTTCCAGGAAATCGACCCGCAGGCCCTGGAAACCAACTTCCACGTCAATGTCATGGCCCTGCTCCACCTGGCCCGCAGGCTGTCACCGGCGATGGTGGAGAAAGGCCAGGGCGCGATCATCGTCACCGGCAACACCTCGGCCCTGCGCGGCAAGGGGCATTTCGCCGGGTTCGCCCCGACCAAGGCGGCGCAGCGCATTCTCAGCGAGTCGATTGCCCGTGAACTGGGGCCCAAGGGCGTGCACGTGGCCTACCTGGTCATCGACGCGGTGATCGACGTGGAATGGACGCGCAAGCTGCACCCGACCAAGCCGGACGCGTTCTTCATCCAGCCGGCGGACATCGCCGCCGAGGTCGCCCACCTGATCCAGCAACCGCGCAGTGCCTGGTCGTTCCTCAGCGAAGTGCGCCCCTACGGCGAGACCTGGTAAGCCGCAACCGGGGGCCGGTGCTATCATCCGCCCCCGGATCACGCAGGAGAGCGCAACCATGGGCCATTCCCAAGCCAGCAAGCAGAACACCCACGAACGCATCGTCGCCATCGCCGCCGAGCGGTTCTGCGAACTGGGCCTCGATGGCCTGAGCATCGCCAACCTGATGAAGGAAGCCGGCCTCACCCATGGCGGCTTCTACAAGCATTTCGACTCCCGCGACCAGTTGGTGGCGGAAGCGCTGGAAGCCGCGTTCAAGCGCTCGGAAGACCCGCAACGCAGCCATCGCGCGGACTTCACGAGCCTGGTCGGCGAGTACCTGAGCCCTGAGCACCGCGACGGCGTCGGCACCGGCTGCGCGGTCGGCGCCCTGGTCAGCGACATCGGCCGGGTCGAGGGCGAGGCCCGCGAACTGTACACGCGCAAGCTGCGCGGCAACTTCAAGGGCATCGCTACCCTGCTCGGCGGTGCCGACGGGGAAAAACGCAAGGAAGCCATCGTCGCCTTCAGCGCCATGGTCGGCGCCCTCGGCCTGGCCCGCGCCTGCGCCGATGACCAACTGTCCGGGGAAATCCTCGCCACCGTGCAGCAGTTCCTGCTGGACAGCTTCGGCGAAGACTGATGCCCGCCTCTACACTCTCCTGACTACCCCCCGGGAGAGCGTGGCATGAATGACACAGACGTCCTGATCATCGGCGCCGGCCCCACGGGCCTGGTGCTGGCACTGTGGTTGAGTCGCCTCGGCGTACGCGTCCGCATCGTCGACAAGGCCAGCGGCCCGGGTACCACCTCCCGCGCCCTGGCAGTCCAGGCGCGGACCCTGGAGCTGTACCGCCAGCTGGAACTGGGCGATGCCGTGGTCGAGCGCGGCCACCAGGTGCCGGCGGCCAATCTCTGGGTCAAGGGCCAGCCCGCTGCCAGGCTGTCCCTGCAGGACATCGGCGCCGGACTGACGCCCTACCCGTTCCTGGAAATCTTCCCGCAGGACGAGCACGAGAAACTGCTGATCGAACGCCTGCAGGGGTTCGGCGTGACGGTCGAATGGAACACCGAGCTGCTCGAACTGCAGCAGGACATGCACCAGGCCCAGGCCCGCCTGCGCCTGGCCGACGGTCGCGAGGATACCTGCAGCACCGCCTTTCTCGCCGGCTGCGACGGCGCCCGCTCGGCGGTACGCAAGGGCCTGGGCATCGGCTTCCCCGGCGGCACCTACCAGCAGGTGTTCTATGTCGCCGACGTGCAGGCCAGCGGGCCGGCGCTGGACGGCGAGCTGCACGTGGACCTCGACGAGGCCGACTTCCTCGCGGTCTTCCCGCTGGCCGGCAGCGGCCGTGCGCGGCTGATCGGCACGGTCCGCGACGAACGCGCGGAGCACCCGGAAAACCTGCGCTTCGAGGATGTCAGCAGCCGCGCCATCGAGCACATGCAGGTGCAGGTGGAAAAGGTCAACTGGTTCTCCACCTACCGCGTGCATCACCGGGTCGCCGAGCATTTCCGCCGCCACCGCGCCTTCCTCCTCGGCGACGCCGCCCATGTGCACAGCCCCGCCGGTGGCCAGGGCATGAACACCGGGATCGGCGACGCCATCAACCTGGCATGGAAGCTCGCCAGCGTCCTGCGGGGCAAGGCCGGCGACGAGTTGCTGGGCAGCTACGAGATCGAGCGCAAGGCCTTCGCCGAGCGCCTGGTGGCGACCACCGACCAGGTGTTCAACGCCGTCAGCGCCAACGGCCGCCTGGCCAACCTGCTGCGCACCCGCCTGGCGCCGGTGCTGCTGTCGCGCCTGGTGGCGATGGGCAAGGTGCGCACGTTCATGTTCCGCACCGTGTCGCAGATCGGTCTCAACTACCGGCTGATGCCGCTGAGCTTCGGCACCGCGGGACATGTGCATGGCGGCGATCGCCTGCCCTGGGCGCACGATGAGGCGGGGGACAATTTCACCGAGCTGGCCCAGCCCTGCTGGCAGGTGCACGTGTATGGCCTGGCCAGCAAGGAACTGAGCGGATGGTGCGCGGCGCGGCAGATACCGCTGCACGTGTACGCCTGGAGCCCGGCCCACGAAGCCGCCGGGCTGGGCCGCAACGCGCTGTACCTGATCCGCCCGGACAGCTACGTGGCGCTGGCCGAGGCGTCCGCCTCCACCGCCGCGCTGGAGCGTTACTTCAGCGAGCGCTCGCTGGTGCCCTGCTGAACGCCGAAGAAGCGCCAGGTCGCGTACAGGCACAGCAGCAGGCCGGCCACCGCAAGTGAGCCGCCGACGCCGCCGATGTACGCCAGGCCGACCTGGCTGACCACGATGCTGCCCAGCAGCGCGCCGCCACCGATGCCGACGTTGTACAGCCCGGAGAACATGGCCATGGCCACGTCGGTGGAGTCGCTGGCCAGTTGCAGCACCTTCGACTGCAAGGCGATGCTGAAGCACATGATCGCCATGCCCCATAGCGCACTCAGGGCGCACAGCAGCCACGGCACCCCGGCCAGTGGCAGGAGCAGCAGCAGGCTGATGCCCAGCGCGGCGATCGAAGCGATCAGGAAGCCACGGGGGAAGCGCTCGCTGAAGTGGCTGAACAGGAACGAGCCGAAGATCCCCGCGCCGCCGAACACCAGCAGCAGGATGGTGGTCATTTCACTGCTCATCGCCGCGACCTCCCGGGTGAACGGCTCGATGTAGCTGTAGCCGGTGAACTGCGCGGTGATCACCAGCACCACCAGGGCGTACACCGACATCAGCGCCGGACGCTTGAGCAGGATCGGCAGGCTGCGCAGCGAACCGGAGTTCTGGCTCGGCAGCAGTGGCAGCGAGCGCAGCAGCCAGAGCAGGGTCGCCACCGCCACCACGGCAATGCCGAAGAAGGTGCTGCGCCAGCCCAGCGCCTCGCCCACCACCCGCCCCAGCGGAATGCCCAGCACCATCGCCAGGGTGGTGCCGGTGGCCAGCAGCCCGAGGGCCTTGGCCTGCTGGCCCGGCGGCGCCACGCGCACCGCCAGCGAGGCGGTGATCGACCAGAACACCGCATGCGCCAGGGCGATGCCGATCCGGCTCAGCAACAGCATGCCGAAGCTGTTGGCCAGCGCCGACAGCACGTGGCTGAGGATGAACAGCACGAAGAGCAGGCCGAGCAACTTCCTGCGCTCGATATTGCGGGTCAGCAGCATCATCGGCAGCGACGTCAGCGACACCACCCAGGCATACACCGTGAGCATCAGCCCGACCTGGGCGCTGGGCATGTCGAAGCTGCGCCCGATATCGCTGAGCAGCGCCACCGGCACGAACTCGGTGGTGTTGAAGATGAAGGCGCCCAGGGCCAGGGCGAAAACACTGAGCCAACTGCCGCTACGGGGTTCGACGGGGCTATTCATGCGGTGGACAAGACTCCTTGAAGCGGACAAATCGCGGACGTGACAAAGGCATCCATGAACCTGGGTTCGGATGTGCCATGTGGTTGTTGTCAGAAATGGGTGCGGCCGAGTCTACGTCAGCCGATCCCGTGTCGCAAACGCTTGCCGGCAGCAATTTCGCCCTCAGGGAAAATCAGGCGCCAGAAAACCGCCAAAATTCCGCCTCCCCTTTCCGATCATCTGCATTTCCGCTGATAACCGCGTGATAGAGCGGAAAAATCATCTCAAAAACATCTTGAAACAACTAAGGCGATGGCTTTTTGACGGAGTGGCAAATTGCTGCGCTATACATGAAAAAAAATTCATTTTCTTGACACCGCGTACCCCGGAGGCCTTATGCACGCACTGCCCACCATCCTCGCCCGCCTGCGCCGCAAAGGCCTGCGCCGTACCCTGGCCACCCTGTGGCAGCGCCATGTGTTCTTCCACTGGGAGCTGTTGTGGATGGAACGCGACCTGGTCACCCCGGTGGCGCCGCACACGCTCAAGGAGCACCCGCCGGTGCGTCTGGTGACCATCAGCGAAGCCAACGCCGACGCCTTCGCCCGCCACTTCGGCGACCGCGTGCAGACCATGCGCGAACTGGCCCGCGAAGGGCATGTCGGGCACATGTACCTGGACGAGGCCGGCGATGCCGTCGCCTTCATCTGGGCCAGTACCCGGGACTATCACGACCGGCATTACTACGGCTGCACCTTCCCGGTGGCGGCCGGGGATTTCTTCGAGTTTGGCGGCGAGATGATCCCGGCCTACTTCGGCAGCCGGCTTTCGGTGGATGCCCAGGTCAACCTGTGGAACACCATGACCAGCTATGGCTGCACCCGGGTGGTGGACGTGGTGGAGACGCACAACGTGCCGGCGCTGAAGCTGCACCTGCGCATGGGCTACCACGAGCAGGGGCGCGTGGTGCATGTGTACGGCCTGTTCGGGCGCTGGAAGCTGTTTCGCCAGAGCCGCTACCAGGGCTCACGGCTGCTGCCGCTGTGCAAGCCGCGGGTGGCGCCGGTGGCCAAGGTCGAGATGGCTTGACAGGTGAAATGAGATCACCTGTGGCGGGTCGATGATCGCTTGCCAAGGGCTCCGGGGTTGGCTTTGATGGCCTCGTAAAAGCACGGGTATCTACACATCATTGGTGTGCTGCAACACGGTCGGTGCAGGAGCGGATTTATCCGCGATCGGCGGCGCAGCCGTCGTAGATCCTGAGTCCCGGTTTTGTCTGACTCACCGAGGAGGCAGGTTCTATGGCCGCTTCGCGCCCAATCGCGGATAAATCCGCTCCTACAGGGTCCGTGTTGAGCATCGTCGAAATGTGTAAATGCCCATGCTTATCAAAGCCAGCCCATAACCGCCGGAGCCCCCATGATCGCGGGAAAAGACATCCAGACCTGGTGCAACACCCACCCCGTCATCGCCGAACTGGTCGCCCTGAACGAAACCACCTGGTTCAACCCCGCTATCGCTCCGGTCGCCGAAGCCCTGGCCGACGTGCCCCTGACCCGTGCCGCCATGGATGACGCCAGCGCACGCCTGCAGCGCTTCGCCGCTTTCATCCAGTCCGCCTTCCCGCAGACCGCCGCCAGCGGCGGCATCATCGAGTCGCCGCTGTATCCCCTGCCCGCCCTGCAGCACCAGCTCGGCCTCGGCCCCGGCCAGCTGTGGCTGAAGGCCGACAACGAGTTGCCGATCTCCGGCTCGATCAAAGCCCGCGGCGGCATCTACGAGGTGCTCGCCCATGCCGAGCGCCTGGCCCTGCAGGCCGGCCTGCTGCAACCCGGCGACAGCTACGCCAGGCTCGACAGCGACGCTGCCCGCGCCTTCTTCGGCCAGTACCGCATCGCCGTGGGCTCCACCGGCAACCTCGGCCTGTCCATCGGCATCATCAGCGCGCGCCTGGGCTTCCAGGCCACGGTGCACATGTCCGCCGATGCCCGTCAGTGGAAGAAGGACAAGCTGCGCGCCCATGGCGTGCAGGTGGTCGAGTACCCCACCGACTACAGCGTCGCCGTCGCCGAAGGGCGGCGCCAGGCCGAGGGCGACCCGTTCTGCCATTTCGTCGACGACGAGAACTCGCACCAGCTGTTCCTCGGCTACGCCGTCGCCGCCCTGCGCCTGCAAGGCCAGTTGCAGCAGGCCGGCATCCCGGTGGATGCCCGCCACCCGCTGTTCGTCTACCTGCCCTGCGGCGTCGGCGGCGGTCCTGGCGGGGTGGCCTTCGGTCTCAAGCAGGTGTTCGGCGATGCGGTGCACTGCCTGTTCGCCGAGCCGACCCATTCGCCATGCATGCTGCTCGGGGTGTACACCGGCCTGCATGACGCGGTGTCGGTCTACGACTTCGGCCTCGACAACCTCACCGCCGCCGACGGCCTCGCCGTGGGCCGGCCCTCGGGCTTCGTCGGGCGGGCCATGCAGCGCCTGATCGACGGCTACTACACGGTCAGCGACGACAACCTGCATCGCCTGCTGGCCCGCCTGGAAGCCTGCGAAGGCCTGCGCCTGGAACCCTCGGCCCTGGCCGGCGTGCCAGGCATGCAGCGGGTGCTGGAAGAACGCCAGGGCTATCGCCAGCGCCTCGGACTCGACGCGCAGTGCATGGCCAACGCCACGCACCTGGTCTGGGCCACCGGTGGCAGCATGGTGCCGACGGCGCAGATGGACGCCTACCTGGCCAGCGGCCGTGCCCTGCTGGACCCGCGCCGATGCTGAACCTGCCGCCACTGCTGGCCTCGCGCCTGGGCAGCAGCCAGTTCGCCAACCTGCACACCTTCCTCGTGGCGGCGCGGCACCTGAGTTTCGCCCTGGCCGCCGAAGAACTGTGCCTGACGCCCAGTGCCGTCAGCCACCGCATCGCGCGGCTGGAACAGGCGCTGGCGCTGCGCCTGTTCGAACGCCTGACCCGGCGCATCCGCCTGACCGCCGAGGGCGAGCGGATCTACGCGATCCTGCGCGATACCGTCGCGGCCCTCGACGATGCCCTGCGCCCGCAGGGTGCGGGCATCGCCGGCACGGTGGTGCTGTATGCCCATCCGTCGATCGCCAGCGACTGGCTGGTGCCGCGCCTGGCCGACTTCCACCAGCGCTATCCGCAGATCGCCCTGGACCTGCGGGTCGGCAACGAGCGGGTGGATTTCCGCAGCCGCAGCATCGACCTGGCCCTGGTGTATGCCAGCGGCGAGTACCCGGGCCTGGTCAACCTGCGCCTGATGGACGAGGCCGTGACGCCGGTGTGCAGCCCGGCCTATGCCGAACGCTTCGCGCTGTACGAGGATCCGCGCAACCTGCGCCACTGCACGCTGCTGCATGACGCCCTGGCCTGGGAACATGCGGCGTTCGATGCGGAGTGGCAGCGATGGGCCCACGCTGCCGGGCTGCACGCACTGCTGCCGGAACGGCGAATGACCTTCGACCGCTCGGACCTGTCCGCCGCCGCCGCAGTGAACCATGTCGGCGTGGCGATCGGACGTCGGCGCTTGCTGGGACGCTATCTGGCACAGGGGTCGCTGGTCACGCCGTTCGGCGATTTCGCCGAGGCCGGGGATTGCGCCTATTACCTGGTCCATCCACCGGGGCGGGCGTCGAGCCGGCCGACGAAGGTGCTCCAGGAATGGTTGCAGGGCCAGGCGTTGCTGTCCTGAACCTTGTGCACGGGTCGCGGCCAGGGACTCTATCGAAACAACTCGTCATAAGTGATAATGATTCAACTTATCACTTACGCACGGAGGCGGCCTGCAATGCCTGGCGAGTCCCGCTCTGACGATATCGAACGCCTCTACCTCGACCACCATGGCTGGCTGCAGGGCTGGTTGCGCAGCCGCCTGAACGACAGCGCCGATGCTGCCGACCTGGCCCAGGACACCTTCGTGCGCATCCTGCGCCGACGCCAGTCGACCCTGCTGCAGGAACCGCGCGCCTACCTGCGCACCGTGGCCCGCGGCCTGGTGATCGACCTCTGGCGACGCCGCGACATCGAGCAGGCCTGGCTGGAGACCCTGGCCCGGCAGCCCGAGCGCGAAGCGCCCTCGCCGGAAACCAGCCTGCTGGTGATCGAGTCGCTCATGGCCATCGACCGCATGCTCGACGCACTCAAGCCACAGGTACGCGAAGCCTTCCTCCTGGCCCAGCTCGAAGGCTTGAGCTGCCCGCGCATCGCCGAGCGCCTGGGAATCTCCGTGGCCACCGTCGAGCGCCATCTCGCCCGCGCCCTGCGCCATTGCTACGCACTGGTGTTCGAGGAGCAGCCGTGAGCGGACCGACGCCCCCGGCGCTGCCCGAGCACGTCATCGAACAGGCGATCGACTGGCAGGTGAAGCTGGCCTACAACGACGCCGACCCCGCCACCCGGCAGGCCTTCGAGCACTGGCTGGGCAGCCATGCGCAACATGGCCAGGCCTGGCAACGGATCCAGAGCCTGACCTCGCGCTTTGCCGGCATGCCGCCGCGCCTGGCCATGCAGACCTTGCAGAAGCTTCCGGAAGCGCGCCTGCAACGGCGCACCCTGCTCAAGCTGCTGAGCCTGTTCGTGATCGCCGGAGCCGGCAGTTGGGGGGTGGGCAGCGTCACCCCCTGGCAACGCCTGAACGCCGACTACAGCACCCGCACCGGCGAGCGTCGGCAATGGCGCCTGAGCGACGACAGCCTGATCGACCTGAACACCGACAGCGCCATCGCCCTGCTCTTCGACGCGGAGCAACGACGGATCGAACTGCTGCGCGGCGAGATCCTCCTGCTCAGTGGTGCCGACCCGCAGGCCGCGCGCAAGCGGCCGCTGCAGGTCGCCACCCGCTTCGGGCTGTTCGAGGCGCTGGGCACGCGCTTCAGCGTGCGCCTGGACGAACAGGGCGCGCGCCTCGGCCTGCTGGAAGGCGCGGTACGCCTGCAGCCTGCGGACAGTACGACGACGTTCCTCGCCCAGGCCGGAGAAAGCTGGTGGCTGACCGCGCAGGACGCGCAGCGCCTGCCCACCCCGGCCAGCGAAACCGCCGCCTGGCGCGACGGCCTGCTGCTGGCGCGCCAGCAACCCTTGCGCGCGGTACTGGCGGAACTGCAACGCTATCGGCACGGCTACCTGGGGTGCGACCCGGAGGTCGCCGAACGGCCCATCAGCGGCAACTTCCAGCTCGACGACCCCGACGCCACCCTCGCCTTCATCGCCCAGGCCCATGGCTTGCGCGTGCAGCGCCTGACCCGCTACTGGCTGCGCCTGGTCGCGGCGTGAAGCCGATCAGGAAAAAAATCTCGGCCGCCTGAGGGGGTTTCCGATCTGGCCCGGCATGTAGATCAGAAACCCTCCGACACTGCCAACGAGAACCTTCCTTGAACAGCCGTATTCCTTCATCGCCTGCGCCGTTGCGCGCCCTGCTCTGCAGCACCTTGCTCGGCCTCGGCCTGACCGCCGGCAGCCCCGGCCTTGTCCTCGGCGACGATACCGGGCAAGTCTTCAGCCTGCCGCTCGCCACCCTCGACCAGGCCCTCGCCCGCCTGAGCCGCGAGACCGGCCTGAACATCGCCTTCGATCCTGCCGATCTTGCCGGCAAGACCAGCCAGCCGCTGCAGGGTCGTTTCACCGCCGACCAGGCCCTGGCCCGCCTGCTGGCCGGCAGCGGCCTGCGCGCGGTGGCCCTGGCCGGCGGCGGCTATCGCCTGATCCCGCAAACGACCGGCGCCGCCCTGGAACTGGACGCCACCAGCGTCATGGCCAGGTCCGCGCCGGACAACCCGCTGGGCCCGGTAGCGGGCTATATCGCCCGGCGCACCAGCACCGCGACCAAGACCGATACGCCGATGCTGGAGAATCCCCAGGCGATTTCGGTGGTCACCCGCGAGCGCATGGACGACATGGCCGTGCAGCGCCTCGACGAAGCCCTGCGCTACACCTCGGGCGTGCGCACCGATGGCGGCGGCGCGAACAACGCCGCGGACAACATCTTCCTGCGCGGCTACGCGATCTCCTTCACCTACAAGGACGGCCTGCGCCTGCGCCCGCTGGGCTTCTTCGGCATGTTCGGCGAGGAGCCCTACGGCCTGGAGCGGGTCGAGGTGCTCAAGGGCCCGACCTCGATCCTCTATGGCCAGAACGACCCGGGCGGCATGGTCAACACCCTGTCCAAGCGCCCCACCGACTACGACCGCGGCGAAGTCGGCCTGTCCTTCGGCAGCGGCCATCGCCGGCAACTGACCCTGGACACCAGCGGCCCGCTCAGCGACAGCCTGAGCTACCGCTTCGTCGCCCTCGGCCGCGAAGCCGACGGCGTCTACGAGCATACCGACGACGACCGCACCTACGTCGCCCCCAGCCTGACCTGGCGCCCGAGCGACAGCACCAGCCTGACCCTGCTGGCGGCGTACCAGAAGAACAAGGCCCTGGCCCCGAGCAACATCCCGTGGGCGGCAGTGAACGGCAGCAGCGCGTACGGCAAGGTGCCGATGGAACGCTTCATCGGCGAACCGGACTTCGACGTCGAAGAAGTGGAAAGCACCTCGGTGGGCTACGAGTTCAGCCATGCCTTCGACGACACCTGGACCATGCGCCAGAACCTGCGTTTCAGCGACTACGACAACCAGGAGAACTACCTGGCCCGGGTCAGCGGCCTGGTCACCGGCAGCGACGGCGTGGCCAATGCCTCGATCAACCGCAACTACCAGATCCGCCATGCCTACGGCGAGCACCTGGCCGTGGACAACCAGGTGCAGGCGCGCTTCGCCACCGGGCCGGTCGAGCACACCGCGCTGGCCGGGGTCGACTACAGCTGGAGCCGTTCGGTACGCAACGAGAAATGGGGCTCGGCCAGCGCGCTGAACGTGTTCGACCCGGTGTATGGCGCGGCGGTGGACACCTCGCGCTACAGCTCATGGGTCAATACCCGGCAACACACCACGCAACTGGGCTACTACTTCCAGGACCAGCTCAAGTACCAGCGCTGGGTCATGACCCTGGGCGGACGCAAGGACTTCGCCCGCAGCCGCACCACCGACCGCTGGACCGGCAGCGAGACCGCGGACCAGGACTGGGACGACTTCACCGGCCGCGCCGGCCTGGTCTACCTGTTCGACAACGGCCTGGCGCCCTATGCCAGCTACAGCGAGTCGTTCAACCCGGTGACCGGCAGCGGTTCGCCGGAGCGCGGCAGCAAGCCGTTCGAGCCGGAGCGTGGCAAGCAGTACGAAATCGGCCTGCGCTACGAGCCGCCGGGCGGTGACAGCCAGGTCACCCTGTCGCTGTACGACCTGCGCAAGGAAAATGCCGTCACCAACGACCCATTGAACGAGCGCTACAGCATCCAGACCGGCGAGATCCGCTCCAAGGGGGTCGAGCTGGAAGCTATCACCACCCTTGCCGGGGACCTAAAGCTCACCGGCTCGTTCTCCTGGAGCGATGTGGAAGTCACCCGCAGCAACGACGGCAACCAAGGCAAGCGCCCGTTCAAGGTCCCGGCGAAACTGGCCTCGGCCTGGGCCGACTACAGCTTCCCGTTCGACCCGTTGCAGGGCCTGAGCATCGGCGTTGGCGCGCGTTACACCGGGTACACCTGGGGCGATTCGCTGAACACCTTCAAGGTACCGTCGTACACCCTGTACGACGCGGCGCTGCGCTATGACCTGGGCAAGCTGGACCCGGCCCTGCAAGGGGTCCGGGCCAGCGTCAACGTGAAGAACCTCACCGACAAGTACTACGTCGCCTCGTGCTTCTTCGCCCTGGCCTGCAACCTGGGCGAAGGCCGCAGCGTGGTGGCTGAAGTGAGTTATCGCTGGTAAGGCTCGGACCTGTCGTTGAGGGCCTCATCGTCGGCAAGCCGACTCCCACGGGGTTCTGGGCCGGCCACACTACCTGTGCTCGGCGCGGGCCCTGTGGGAGCTGGCTTGCCAGCGATAGGCCCTCAAGAACGACATCAGGTACAGAACCTCAAGGCGCCGGATTCGGCTGCTGCACATGGATCGCCTCGATCCCCTGCAGCAGTTCCTCGGTCAGCTTGACCTCGACGCTGGCCAGGTTGCTGTGCAACTGCTCCAGGGTGGTGGCGCCGATGATGTTGCTGGTCAGGAACGGCCGGCTGGTGACGTAGGCCAGCGCCAGTTGCGCCGGGTCCACGCCATGGGCCCTGGCCAGTTCGACATAGCCCTGGGTGGCCTTTTCCACCTGCGGGTTGTTGTAGCGCTGGAAGCGGTCGAACAGGGTCAGGCGGCCCTTCGGCGGCTGGGCGCCGTTGAGGTACTTGCCCGAGAGCACGCCGAAGGCCAGCGGCGAATAGGCCAGCAGGCCGACTTGCTCGCGAATGGAGATCTCCGCCAGGCCCACCTCGTAGCTGCGGTTGAGCAGGCTGTAGGGGTTCTGGATCGATACCGCCCGCGGCCAGCCGCGGGTCTCGGCCAGGTGCAGGAAGCGCGCCACGCCCCACGGGGTCTCGTTGGACAGGCCGATATGACGGATCTTGCCGGCCTTGACCAGGTCGTCCAGCACTTCCAGGGTGTCCTCGATGGCCACGGCTTCATCGCTGGCGTCGTGCACGTAGCCCAGCTGGCCGAAGAAGTTGCTCTGGCGATCCGGCCAGTGCAGCTGGTACAGGTCGAGGTAGTCGGTCTGCAGGCGCTTGAGGCTGTCTTCCAGGGCCGCGGTGATGTTGGCCCGGTCCAGGCGCGCGTTGCCGCCACGGATGTGCTCGATGCGGTGCGGGCCGGCGACCTTGCTCGCCAGCACCCAGTCCTGGCGGCCGCCATGGCGGGCGAAGTAGTTGCCGATGATGCGCTCGGTGGCACCGTAGGTGCGGGCGATCGGCGGCACCGGGTACATCTCCGCGGTGTCGATGAAGTTGACCCCGGCCTCGCGGGCCACGTGCAGTTGCTCGAAGGCCTCGGACTCGCTGTTCTGCTCGCCCCAGGTCATGGTGCCGAGGGCGATGGCGCTGACGTGGATTCCGCTGTTGCCCAGTTGACGCTTTTCCATGAAGCACTCCTTTTTCGAAACGGCAAAAGCCGCCGGTAGCCGAAAGGCACCAGCGGCCTGTGTTCGGTGACAACATCAGCGCGCGACGGGCTGGAACAGCTCCACGGCACTGGCATCGATCTTGCGCGGCAGCAGGCCCTGGGCAAAGAACACATCGGCGATCTGCTGCTGTTCGGCGAGGTTGTCGGCCTGCACCGGCTGCACATCATAACTGCGTCGGCCGTTGGCTTGCTCGACCGTCGCCACATCGAGATTGCCCCACAGCGGCCCGAGCACCTGCGCCGCCTCCTGCGGATGGGCCTTGATCCACCGGCCGGCACCGCTCAAGGCGCTGAACAGGGTGTTGAGCACCTGCGGGTGGCTTTTCGCGTAGTCGCTGGAGGCCAGGTAGTAGCGCTGGTAGCTGGACAAGCCCTGGCCATCGCTCAGCACCCGCGCCTGCTGCTGGCGCTGGGCACTGGCGACGAAGGGGTCCCAGGTCACCCAGGCATCCACCTTGCGGTTCTCGAACGCGGCGCGGCCGTCCGCCGGAATCAGGTAGGCCGGCTGGATGTCGCTGAAGTTCAATCCGGCCTTGGCCAGCGCCTGGATCAGCAGGTAGTGGCTGCCGGCAGCCTTGGTCACGGCAATCTTCTTGCCCTTGAGGTCGGCCAGGCTCCTGAGCGGCGAGTCCGCCGGCACCAGGATCGCCTGGGCCAGGGGCGACGGGGTCTCGCGGGCGAAGTAGACCAGCCTGGCGCCGGCGGCCTGGGCGAACACCGGCACGGTGTCGGCGACATCCGCCGAGACATCGACATTGCCCAGGTTGAGCGCCTCCAGCAGCGGCAGGCCGCTGGCGAACTCATGCCAGGTGACGTCGATGCCCTGGGCCTTCAACTGGCTTTCCAGGTTGCCCTGGGCCTTGAGCAGGGTCAGCAGGGTCGAGGATTTCTGGTAGCCGATGCGCAGGGTCTCGGCGCTGGCGGTGCCGGCCAGGCTGGCACCGAGGACCACGGCGGCGGCCAGGCGGCAGATGCGTTTGAAAGGAATCATGGGTCGAGGCTCCGCAATCAAGGGGTCTTGGTCAGTTGTACGGTGGCCGGCAGGACGAAGCCGCTGGCGAAGGTCGGTGCCACGTCGAGGCGCCCGGCGATCAGGCCGTGGGCCTGGTAGAAGTCGGCGGTGTCCTGCTGCTCGCCGATGGTCTTGTCATCCACCGCCTGCCAGCGCAGTTGCCGGCGCTCGAACTGCAGGCGCGCGGCCTCCACCGGGAAGCCGATGATCTGCGCCAGGGTCTGCGAATAGCTGTCGAGGTTGCGGTTGGCCCAGTCCTGGGCCTTGGCCAGGCGCGTCAGGTAATCCTGCAGGGCCTGGCGCCGGGCCGGGTCGGCCAGGGCCTTGTCGGTGGCGGCGAGGAAGCTGTTGCCGGCGGACAGGCCACGGCCATTGACCAGCACCCGCCCCTGCCCGCTCAGTTCGGCCAGCGCGGTGTAGGGTTCCCAGGTGGCCCAGGCGTCCACCGAGCCGTTGGCCAGGGCGACCTTGGCATCCACCGGGCCGAGGAAGCGGAATTCCACGTCCTTCTCGCTGAGCCCGGCGCTGGCCAGGGCCTTGAGCGCCACGAAGTGGCCGATGGAGCCGCGCCCGGTGGCGATGCGCTTGCCCTTGAGATCAGCGGCGTTCTTCAGCGGCGAGTCCGGCTGCACCAGCACCGCGGTGCCGTAGGCATCCGACTTGTCCACGGCGATGGCCTTGACCTGCGCCCCCGACGCCAGGGCGAACAGCAGCGGCGCATCGCCGATGATGCCGGCGTCGATGGCCCCGGCGTTCAGCGCCTCGGCCAGTGGTGCGGCGGCGGGAAATTCGGCCCAGCGGATGTCGTAGGGCAGGTCCTTGAGGCCATCGGCCGCTTCCAGCTGGGCGCGCATGTTGCCTTTCTGGTCGCCGATGCGCAGTTCCAGGCGCTCGGCGGCAAAGCTCGGGGTTGCCAGCAGCAAGCTGGCAGCCACCGCCAGGATTCGGGTGAAGGGGATCATCGCGACGCTCCTCAAGGCTGGCAGCCAGCCTGTTGTCAGGTTCCGGGGTCCATCCGCAGCGTGGCGAATGTGAGCTGACTGTAGCGAGTCGCTGATAATCAGTGAAATGCATTTTGGTCATAACCTAATATGCGAACAATTTTTCATTCCAGTGATTAGCTTAGAACCATAAAGAATTTTACACAGGTCATATCCACGCATACGGTCATAAGCCCTGCCGTCTTATGCAATGAGTGCCTGATGAGCCAGTCTTCCGCCAACACCGTTCCGCTGCACCGGCCGACGCCGCCGGTCACTGCCTCGCCAAGCGACCTGGACCCGGTCCTTGCGAACCTTACCCGCGAGCTCGCCGCCAGCGCCGCCGGTTTCGACCGCAGCGGCGCCTTTCCTGCGGCCAACTTCGAACTGCTGCAGCGCCACGGCCTGCCGGCCCTGACCGTGCCCAAGGCGCTCGGCGGCGGCGGTGCCGACCTGGTCACCGCGCGCAAGGTGATCAGCGCGGTGGCCAAGGGCGAGCCGTCCACGGCGCTGATCCTGGTCATGCAGTACCTGCAGCACTTCCGCCTGCAGGACGACCAGCGCTGGCCGGCCCACCTGCGCGAACGCCTGGCCCGCGAAGCGGTGGCCCATGGCGCGCTGATCAATGCCTTCCGCGTCGAACCGGAGCTGGGCACCCCGGCCCGCGGCGGCCTGCCGGCGACCACCGCGCGGCGCACCGCCGAGGGCTGGCGGCTGTCCGGGACCAAGCTGTACTCCACCGGCAGCCATGGCCTGGAGTGGTACCTGGTGTGGGCGCGCAGCGACGATGCCGACCCGCTGGTGGGCGGTTTCCTGGTGCACAAGGACAGCCCCGGCATCCGCATCGTCGATGAATGGGACCACCTCGGCATGCGCGCCACCTGCAGCCACCGGGTCGAGTTCGACGAGGTCCTGCTGCCGCTGGATCACGCCGTGGCGGTCAGTCCGGCCAGCGCACCGCAGCCGGAACTGGACAGCGAAAGCCTGGTGTGGATGGCGGTGCTGCTGTCGAGCATCTACGACGCCGTGGCCCAGGCTGCCCGCGACTGGCTGGTGGGCTTCCTGCGCGAACGGGTGCCGTCCAACCTCGGCCAGTCGCTGGCCAGCCTGCCGCGCTTCCAGGAGCGGGTCGGGCGCATCGACACCCTGCTGTTCGCCAACCGCAACCTGCTCGACTCCGCCGCCGTCGGCCTGGTCGAGGCGAAGAACGCCGGGCAGCTCAAGCAACTGGTGACGCAGAACGCCATCCAGGCGGTGGAGCTGGCCATCGAGGCCACCGGCAACCCCGGCCTGTCGCGGCACAACCCGCTGGAGCGGCACTACCGCGACGTGCTCTGCAGTCGCATCCACACCCCACAGGACGACGTGGTGTTCCACGGCACGGGTCGTGCCGCCCTCGACGCCGGAGCCAAGCCATGAGCGCCATCAGCGTGATCGCCAGCCAGCTGGACCCGCAAGCCAACGAATTCATCCGCCAGCAGTTGCCGGGGCATCGGGTGCTGGACCTCGCCCCGGAGCAGTTCAACGCCGAGCGTGCCGACGTGGTGATCCTGCGCCCGGTCAACGTTCGCGGGCGCCGGGTCGACCAGGCTCCGCGCGGCTGGCCCTGGTCGCTGCGCTGGGTGCAACTGGTGTCGTCCGGCATCGACTTCTACCCGGACTGGCTGTTCCAGGGCCCACCGGTGACCAGCGGCAAGGGCAGCAATGCCGAGCAGGTCGCCGAGTTCGCCCTGGCGGCGATCTTCTCCGCCGCCAAGCGCCTCCCGGATATCTGGGTCAATGACGATGACTGGAACTTCAGCACGTTGCAGCCGGTGCGCGGCAAGACCCTCGGCATCCTCGGCCTGGGCAGCATCGGCAGGAGCCTGGCGGCCAAGGCCACAGCGCTCGGCCTGCGGGTGATCGCCCTCGGCCGTCCCGGCCAGCCGCTGGACGCCGCAGGCGTGGCCGTGGAAGCGGTGGCGGACATCCACCAGCTGTTCGCCGAGTCCGATCACCTGGTGCTGGCCGCGCCGCTGACCGCGCAGACCCGCGGCGTGATCGACCGCGACGTGCTGGCCCACGCCAAGCCTGGCCTGCACCTGATCAATATCGCCCGTGGCGGCCTGCTCGATCAGCAGGCCCTGCTCGAGGCCCTGGATGCGGGGCTCATCGGCCGGGCGACCCTGGATGTCACCGAACCCGAACCGCTGCCGGCGGGCCACCCGCTGTACAGCGACCCGCGGGTGTTCATCTCGCCGCACACCTGCGCCCTTTCCACCGACGGGATTCGCGGCTTCGCCGTGGATTTCGTCGAGAACTTCCGCCGCTACCACCAGGGCCAACCGCTGCGCAACCTGGTGGATCACCAGCGCGGCTACTGATCGTCAACGAATGCCAAGGAGTCGCGTCATGACCGCCGTATCCGTTCTCCCCGTTTCCAACGATGCCAGCCACGTGCGCCAGCGGGTCAGCGCCGAAGAGTGGGAGGTGCGGGTCAAGCTCGCCGCCGCCTACCGCCTGGCCGCCCTGTTCCGCTGGACCGACCATATCTACACGCACTTCTCGGCGCGGGTGCCGGGGCCGGACGAGCATTTCCTGATCAATGCCTTCGGCCTGCTGTTCGATGAGATCACCGCCTCCAACCTGGTCAAGGTGGATGTCGACGGCACCATCATCGACGACCCCCTGGGGCTCGGCATCAACCAGGCCGGCTACGTCATCCACAGTGCCATCCACCGTGCCCGCCCGGACCTCAAGGCGGTGCTGCACACCCATACCCGCGACGGCGCGGCGGTGTCGGCGCAGCGCGACGGCCTGCTGCCGTTGTCGCAGCATGCCCTGGCCTACTACAGCCGGGTGGCCTACCACACCTACGAGGGCGTGGCCCTGGACCTGGACGAACAGCAGCGGCTGGTCGCCCACCTGGGCGAGAGCAACATCCTCATCCTGCGCAACCATGGGCTGCTCACCGGGGGCTCCAGTGTCGAGCATGCCTTCCGCGAACTGCATGGCCTGGAGCGCGCCTGCAACATCCAGATCGCCGCCCAGGCCGGGGGCAACGCCGACCTGCTGTTCGCCCCGGAAGCGGCGATCGAGAAGGTGAAGCAGCAGACCGCGGCGTTCATCTCCGGCGACAGCCCGGGCATCCAGCGGCACTGGGATGCGCTGATCCGCCAGCTGGACCGCGAGGGGGATGATTACAAATATTGAGAGTTGTGTAGTCGGGACCGCTATGCGGTCCTTCGCGAGCAAGCTCGCGCCCACAGGGACTGCACTGTTCCTGTGGGAGCGAGCTTGTCGGTGCGCCGAACCGTCGCGAAGGCCTGCAAAGCAGGCCCGAAGCCTGCCACACCGAACCCGTTGACCGACCCCGCCCAGGGAGGAACCCCATACCCATGACAGGAAGCCAACATGCCCAGACCCGCCTTGCGCCACACCCTTCCACCGCTGTTGCTGTCCCTGCCCCTGACCGCCCTCGCCGCCGAACCAGCCGCGGAAGAACGCCTGCCCAGCGTCACCGTCACCGCCGAGCACCGCCAGGAAGACCTGCAGAAAGCCCCGCTGGCGATCAGCGCCTTCGACGAGAACAGCCTGCGCGACCAGCAGATCAACAATATCCGCGACCTCTCCGGCCGCGTGCCCAACCTGACCCTCGGCCGCCAGTCGATCTCCTACAGCGCGCAGACCTACGGCATCCGCGGCATCGGCGAGACCGACCCGATCCAGGAAGCCGCGGTGGCGGTCTATGCCGACGACCTGTACATCCCGCGGGCGATCTCCTCGATGCTCGATTTCAACGATGTCGAGCGCGTCGAAGTCCTGCGCGGCCCGCAAGGCACCCTGTACGGGCGCAACAGCGCGGCCGGGGCGATCCGCGTGATCACCCGCGACCCGGACCAGAAGACCCGCGCCTTCGTCGAACTCGGCGCCGGCAACTACGACGCGCGCAACGGCCGCCTGCTGATCAGCGGGCCGCTGGTGGACGACACCCTGTTCGCCAGTTTCTCGGCCCTGCGCCTGAGCCGCGACGGCACGGTGTACAACCGCACCCGCCACAAGGACGTCAACGACGTCGACATCCAGTCGTACCGCGGCAAGCTGCGCCTGGCCCCGGTGGACTCGGCCTGGGACACCCAACTGACCCTGGCCGGCACCTTCGACCGCGGCGACACCACCAGCTACACGCCCTTCGATCCGGCCAGCGGCCATTTCGACAAGTTCAAGACCTACAGCAGCCTCGACCCGAAGAACCGCCTCGACCAGGGCAGCGCCGTGCTGCGCTCGATCTACCACTTCGACGACCAGCTCAGCTTCAAGTCGGTCACCGCCTGGTCGGCCTTCGACCAGCCGGTGGACTACGACAACTCGGGCGAAGCCAACGTCGGCAACGCCGCGCCGACGCAGAACAACCTGATCCACTACAAGCAGCGCTACGCCACCCAGGAGTTCCAGCTCAACGGCGACTACGAGCGCCTCGACTTCACCCTCGGCGCCTTCCTGTACAAGGAGCGCTTCCGCGCCGAACGCGACAGCCTCACCTATTCGGTGGCGGCGGACCGGGTCAACGCCAGCGGCCAGTACAGCACCACCGACACCGAGAGCTACGCACTGTATGGCCAGGGCACCTACAAGCTGACCCCGCGCCTGTCGCTGACCGCCGGCCTGCGCTACACCGCCGAGCACAAGAACTTCGACTACCGCAACTACGCGATCACCACGGCGCGGGACATCACCGGCCTCAACTTCAGCGCCGAGACCAGCGAGAGCTGGGCCTCGTTCAGTCCCAAGCTGGGCCTGGAGTACGCCTGGAGCGACCAGTTGATCCAGTACGGCTACGTGGCCAAGGGCTTCAAGGCCGGTGGCTTCGACAACCGCGCACCGACCCGCCTCGCCGCCCTGCAGGGCTTCGACCCGGAGAATGTCATCACCTACGAGACCGGACTCAAGGGCGACTACCTGGACGGGCGCCTGCGCAGCAACGTGGCGCTGTTCTACAACGACTACAAGGACCTGCAGACCAACGCCTGGGACCCTGCGATCAGCGCCAACCTGCGCACCAACGTCGGCAGCGCCCACAGCTACGGGGTGGAACTGGAGAACACCGCCCTGCTCGGCCGCGACCTGACCCTCAAGGCCAACGTCGGCTTCCTCAAGGCGCAGTACGACGACTTCAAGAACGCGGCGGGGCCGGGCGTGAATGCCGATGGCAACTGGATGGTCTTCGCGCCGCGCTGGAACCTGGCGCTGGGCGTGAACTGGACGGTACCGGTGGACGTACCGGGGGCGCTGGTGGCGGGGACCGACTGGCAGTTCCAGACCAAGTCCTACGCCAACGCGGTGAATGGCGATATCTATGAAGTGCCGGCGCAGAGTTTCTGGAACGCCAACACCAGCTACAGCAGCGGCGACGGTCACTGGACCACCACCCTGGCGGTGAAGAACCTGCTGAATCGGGCGTACCCGCAGAGCATTGCCTATTCGGCGGCGAGCAGCACGGCGTATTACTCGGTGAACGATCCGCGGACCCTCACCCTCAGCGTGCGTTATGACCTGTGAATGAAGCGGGGCCTGCATCGCAGGCCCCGTCGGGTATCAGGAGTCGCGCTTGTCGGCGCCCTGCTGCGGCTCGGCTTTCTTGTCGGCTACCGCCTGTTGCGGTGCCTCTTTTTGTGCCTGCTGGAATTGTGCGTGCCATTCGTTGACGCGGTCGCTGCCGCCTTCGGCGTGGGCCAGGACTGGCAGGGCGAAGAGGACGGACAGGGTTGCTGCTTTGAGAACGGACATTGAAGTAAAACCTTTGCGTGGATAACGATAATCAGTTGCCCGCGCATTGTCCGATGCCTTGATTAACCGGGAATTAAGTCCCGAGAGAACGACGCGTACCTTGTGGGAGCGGGTTTACCGGGACGCCGGACCGCCGCGATTGCGATAGTGAATTCACCAACGTCATCGCGGGTAAACCCGCACACAAGGTTACGCGTCGCTCTTTAGATCCACGGCAACTGATGCGTCACACAGTGAATCCCGCCCCCGCCCGCCGCGATCGCATCGATATCCAGCGCCACCACCTCGCGGCCCGGATACAGCCTCTGCAACAGCTCCCGCGCCGTGCGATCCGCCGCGGCATCGCCGAACTGCGGCATGAGCACCGCGCCATTGATCACGAAGTAGTTGATGTACCCCGCGGCGAAGTCCGGGTTGTCGCGGTTGAAACGGCTCTTGCGCGGATTCAGCGGTGGCGACAGCAGGTGCACCTGAAGCCTGCGCCCATCGGCATCGGTGGCGTTGCGCAGGATCTCCAGATGACGCTGGGTCACCGCGTGGTCATAGGACCCGGGATCGGTATCGAGGTTGGCCACCACCACGCCGGGGCTGACGAAGCGCGCATAGAAGTCCACATGCGCATCGGTGATGTCCTTGCCGCGAATCCCCGGCAACCAGATGATCTTGCGCAAGCCCAGGCAGGCCTTCAGCTCCTCCTCCACCTCGGCCCGCGTCCAGTCGGGATTGCGGTTGGCGTTGACCCAGCAACTCTCGGTCATGATCCCGGTGCCGTGGCCGTCCACCTCGATACCACCGCCCTCGCCCACCAGCTCGCTGCGCAGGTAGCGCGCCCCGGTATCGCGGGCCATGAACGCCGCGACCCGGGCATCCTTGCCGTGGCGCTGCTTGCCGCCCCAGCCGTTGAAGTTGAAATCCAGCGCGGTCAGGCCGCTGCCGTCCTCGGTGACGAGGAAGTTGGCGCCGATGTCGCGCATCCAGATATCGTCCAGTTCGGTCTCCAGGAAGCGCACATTGGCAGCCCCGCACAGTTCCTCGGCCAGTTCGCGCTCGTCGCTGCGGCACAGCACGGTCAGTGGCTGGAAGCGGGCGATGGCGCGGGCGATACGGCCCAGGGCTTCCTGCACATCGCCGGTGAAGTCCTCCCAGATCGCCTCCTGGGCGCCAAAGGCGATCCAGGCATGGCGCTGGCGCTCGCCCTCGTCGGGCATGAACCAGTCGTCTTCATCGGCGGCGAAGACGCGCAAGGGGTTCAACCCGGCACTGGCGATCAGGCCCAGGCTGCTGGCGATGGAAAGCTGCCGGATGAACTGGCGGCGGGTCGGCATGGTCGTGTCACTCTCTCAACTGGCGGTCTTGAATTTGGTCCAGGCACGCATTCGCGCGCGCATGGCCGATTGGGCGATGTCCTTGCCCGGGATCAGGCGCTGGAAGGCGCTTTCATCAGGGTAGATATCCGGGTTGTCACGCATGCTCGGGTCGACCTGCGGTCGCGCCTTGGCACTGGAAGTCGGGTAGCCGGTGAAGTTGCTGATGGCCGCCATGTTCTCCGGGCGCATGACGAAGTTGATGAAGGCATAGGCGTATTCCGGATGCCTGGCGTCCACCGGGATCGCCATGTTGTCCATCCACACCGTGGTGCCCTCGCGAGGGATGCGGTACTGGAAGCGCACCGGCTTGCCGGCGCCGTCGGCGGCACGCTGGGCCTGGGTCATGTCGCCGCTGTAGCCGAGGGACAGGCACAGGTTGCCGTTGACCAGGTCGGTGACCGGCTGCGACTGGAACTTGCGGATGTACGGCCGCACCTTCATCAGCAACTCGCTGGCTGCCGCCAGGTCCTCGGGCCTGGCGCTGCGCGGCTCGCGGCCCAGGTAGTTGAGGGCCACCGCCAGCACTTCGTCCGGCGAGTCGATCACCGAGATTCCGCAGTCGGCGAACTTCGCCGCCAGCTCCGGCTTGAACAGCAGGTCGAGGCTGTTCACCGGTGCGTCCGGCAAGCGCTTGCGGATCTGCTCCTCGTTGTAGGTCAGGCCGATGCTGCCCCAGGTGTAGGGCACGGTGGCCGCCGCCGAATGGGGATAATGCTCGCGCAGTTTCTGCAGTCCCGGCTCGATGTCCGCCAGCCGCTCCAGTCTGGCCGGATCGAGCTTCTGCAGGCTGCCGGCGCGCATCAGCCGCTCGGCCACGGTATCGCCGGGGAAGATCAGGTCGTAGCCGCTGCCGGAGGTCATCAGCTTGGCCTCCAGCACCTCGCTGCTGTCCATCACGTCGTAGATCACCTTGATCCCGGTTTCCGCGGTGAAGCGCGCCAGGGTGTCCTCGGCGAAATAGTCGGACCAGTTGTACAGGCGCAGGGTCTTGCCCGGGTCGTCGGCCTGGGCGCTGCCGACCGCCAGGCCGAGCAGCGTGGCGCACAGCCAGCGGCGGTTCATCGTGCACCGCCGTTGTGCCAGACGCCGTCCTGGCTGCCGTCCAGGCCCAGCAAGCGGCCGTACATCTCCGGCCGGCGGTCGCGGAAGATACCCCAGGTCAGGCGTTCCTCGCGCATCGCCGCGAGGTCGAGGGTGCGCATCAGCACGCCGGGGGTGTCGCGGTCGGCCTCGGCGAGCAGCTTGCCCTTGTGGTCGCTGATGAACGACGAGCCATAGAAGTCCATGTGCAGTTGCGCATCGCCGGTGGCCACCTCGCGGCCGATGCGGTTGGCCGCCACCACCGGCAGCAGGTTGGCCGCGGCATGCCCGCGCATGGTCATCTGCCAGTGGTCGCGGGAGTCGAACTGCGCCGCACCGGGCTCCGAGCCGATCGCCGTGGGGAACAGCAGCACCTCGGCGCCCATCAGCGCCAGGCAGCGCGCGGTTTCCGGGAACCACTGGTCCCAGCAGATGCCGATGCCGAGGCGGCCGAACGCCGTGTCCCAGACGCGGAAACCGGTGTCGCCGGGACTGAAGTACTCCTTCTCCTGATAGCCGATGGCGTTGGGGATATGGGTCTTGCGGTAGACGCCGAGCAGGCGGCCATCGGCATCGGCGACGCTGAGGGAATTGAAGAAGGCGTTGCCGGCCTTCTCGTACCAGCTCAGCGGCAGCACCACGCCCAGCTCCCGGGCCAGCGCGGCGAAGCGCTGGAGCACGCGGCTGTGCGGGTACTCCTCGGCCAGGGCAAGGTGCTTGTGGTCCTGCTCGATGCAGAAGTACGGCGTGGCGAACAGCTCCTGCAGGAGGATCACCTGGGCGCCCTGGGCGGCGGCATCGCGGACCAGGCGCTCGGCGCGGTCGAGGTTGTCTTCGAGGTTCCAGCTGCACGGCATCTGGGTGGTGGCGACGGTGAGGAAGGTCATCTCGGTCACTCCTGTACCGGCCAGGCCGGCTGTTGCTGGGTGATGCAATGGATGCCGCCGCCGCCATGGGCCAGGTGGTCGATGCGCACCGGCACCACCTCGCGCCCGGGGAACGCGGCGGCCAGGACGCGGGCGGCCTGCTGGTCGGCCTCGATGCCGTAGGCCGGCATGATGATCGCGCCGTTGGCGATGTAGAAATTGGTGTACGAGGCGCAGAACACCTCGGCCTCGGGGTCCACCGCGGCGCTGGCTTCGTACAGGTCGATCAGTTCGAACGCGCGGCCATGGGCATCACGGGCCAGCTCCAGGGCGCGGCGGTTCTCCCGCACCACCTCGGCATACACCGACGTCTGGTCATGGGTCGCGTCCACCAGCAGCACGCCGGGGCGGGCGAAGGCACAGACGCCATCGACATGGCCATCGGTCATGTCGCCGGTGACATGCTGCGGGTCGCCGGGCAGCCAGATGGTCTTGCTCACCCCGAGCAGGCGACTGAAGATTTCCTCTGCCTCGGCCTTGTCCAGGCCCGGGTTGCGGTTGGGGTTGAGCAGCACCGACTCGGTGGTGATCAGGGTGCCTTCGCCATCGACGTGGATGGCCCCGCCCTCGTTGGCCAGCCAGGTGCCGAAACACTCCGCGCCGAGGCCATTGAGCACGCGCCGGGCCAGGCCTTCGTCCAGGCCGTGGGCCGACTTGCCGCCCCAGGCGTTGAAGCGCCAGCTGACCCCGGCCAGGCCGTGCTTCGGGTGGCAGATGAAGCTCGGACCGGAGTCGCGACACCAACTGTCGTCCACCGCCAGTTCGATCAGCTCGACATTGGCCCCGCACAGCTGCGCAGCGCTGGCCCGGGCGTCCGGGTGGACCACCAGTTTCACCGGTTCGAAGCGGGCGATGGCATTGACCACCCGGGCGAAATCGCCCTGCACGTCCTCCAGGCGCACGGTCCAGGTGCTCTCCCAGAGCGCCCGGTTGTGCGGCCAGACCATCCAGGTCGCCGCGTGGGGTGCCCATTCCGCGGGCATCATCCAGCCATTGCTGCGTTCGCCGTTGTACTGCATGTTCGGTCCACCTTCAGTTAAGTATTTTTTATTACTGAAATCCGCGACTGCGGAATGGATGTCATGCTATGGCTCATCCATAAACACGACAAACGATGGATTTAGTCGACAACTGATTAGCGAGCCTTATCGATCATGCTGAAACACTGGCCACCCCTGAATGCCTTGCGCGGCTTCGAAGCCGCCGCCCGCCTGGGCAGCTTCCACAAGGCCGCCGAGGAACTGCACCTGACCCAGTCGGCGATCAGCCAGCAGATCCGCAGCCTGGAAACCTTCCTCGAGCAGCCGCTGTTCCATCGCAGCGGGCGCAGCGTCAGCCTCACCGATGCCGGGCACGACCTGCACGCCACTACCCAGGCCATGCTGCAGCAACTGTCGGTCGGCATCCGCCGTCTGGACCAGTACCGCAAGCCCAACCAGCTGGTGGTCAACACCACCCCGGCGTTCGCCCGGCACTGGCTGCTGCCGCGGCTCGGCGCCTTCCACCGCGATCACCCCGAGGTGGACCTGTGGCTGTTCACCACCTACGAAGCACCGGACATGGCCAGCCAGACCGTCGACCTGTGCCTGCGCGATGACCTCGAACCCCAGGCCGAATGCAGCCATGAGGTTCTGCTGGGGGACCACCTCTACCCTGCCTGCCATCCTGGCCTGCTCGAACAGCCGGTGGCCGCACGCACCACCCTGCACGGCGAACGGGAAATGGACTGGAGTCGCTGGTCGGTGCAGGGCGGCGAGGATGTCGGGCAGCGCACCCACGGGCTGAACTTCTCCGACCCGGGGCTGCTCCTGGATGCGGCCTGCGAGGGCCACGGGATTGCCCTGGTCAGCCGGTTGCTGGCCGCGCGGGCACTGGAGAACGGGCTACTGCTGCCGCTGAGCGAACGGCGGGTAGCCGGGCCGCAATGGGCGTGCCTGGTGCACCAGGACAGCGAGAAGAGTCCGCTGACCCGCTCGTTCATGGGCTGGGTCCGCGAGGCACTGGCCGTTCAGGGCTGAGCCCAGGGCAGCGCCAGCAGCAGGATCGCCGTGCCATGGGCGACGATCGCCGGGAACACCCCGTGGCGCAGGCGGATCAGCGCACAGCCCAGGCCTTCGACCAAGGTGAAGAGCAGCACCGGCCAGCCGACCTGGGTCACCGTAGCGGCAAGGAACACATGGCAGGCGGCGAAGGCCACGGCGCTGCCCAGCGCGGCACGCAAGGGCGTGGCGTGGCGCTCCAGAAAGCCCTGCAGCACCCCGCGAAACAGCACCTCCTCCAGGGCGTTGCCGCCGTAGGCGAGCACCATCATCCCGGCCAGCCACAGGTTGAAACCGCCGAAGGCAGCGCCCTGGTACAGGCGCAGGGGCAGGCCGATGGCGCAACCGACCAGCAGGCCTAGGGCCAGTCCCACCGGCAGGCTGCCCTTGCGCCAGACGATCAGCGACCAGAGCTCCGGCGCTGCCGGGCGCAGCACGCCGATCAGCCCCAGGGACATCAGGCCCAGCGCGGCCAGTACCAGCGGGTTGTCGATGAAGCCGATGCGCACCTGGCCGTCCAGCGACCACAGGCCGGTGGGGGTCATGGCGTCGCGCAGCAGGATGAAGGTCAGCAGCAGGATCAGGATGCGCAGGCCGGCCTGGGTTTTCGGGGTCAGCAGGAACCACAGGACGCAGAGCACCAGGCCGGGGGTGATGTGCAGCAGGTAGCTGGCGAGGTGCGAGAGTCCTTCCTGGAGCATGGCGCGGGGTCCGGCGGTGACTGGGGCCGCGAGTTTATCCGAGGTTGAGGCGGTCATGCGGATCTTGTGGGAGCGTGGCACTTGATGGAAATGGCACAGCCCCCCTCAAAAGCAAACCGGGTTTCACTCACCCGCCAACGCCAACCCCGCCAGATAGCCAAAGGTCATCCCCGGCCCGAGGGTGATGCCGCCACTGGGGTAGTACCCGCCCATGATGCTGTTCATGTCGTTGCCCACCGCATGCAGCCCGGCGATCGCCTGTCCGTTTCGATCCAGCACCCGCGCCGCCGCATCGGTGCGCAGGCCGGCGAAGGTGCCCAGGCTGCCGGCCACCAGCCGTACCGCATACAGGCGTCCGCGCAACGGCCGCAGCGACGGATTGGGCCGGTTGCCGGCGTCCCCCAGCGCCCGGTTGTACGCCGATTGCCCGCGCCCGAAATCCGCATCGTGCCCCACGCGCGCATGCTGGTTGAAGCGCTCGAGGGTGGCGTCCAATTGCGCCGGATCGAGCCCGCAGCGTTGCGCCAGCTCCCGCGCATCACGCCCCTCGACCAGGTAGCCGCAACGCCGGTAATACGCGACGGGGAACGGCCAGGGCTTGGCCCAGCCAATGCCGAAGCGCCGCTGCGCCTGGCGGTCGCAGATCATCCATGCCTGCGGTTCCTGCCCCGCAGGTGTGCGGGCGAACAGGTCACGCATGAAGTCGTGATAACAGTCGGCCTCATTGGTAAAACGCCGGCCCTCGCCATCGACGGCGATGAAACCGGGCTTGCCGCGATCCACCAGATGCGGAAAGCGCCCCGGTGGCCCCTTGCGCCGAGGCACCAGCGAAACCGGTGCCCAAGCGGCGTCATGGGCCAGGTCGTCGCCAAGCAGGCCACCCACCGCCTCGGCCAGCCGCAAGCCGTCGCCACTGTTGTCCAGCGGCGCCGCACAGTGATGGCGGTGCCCGAGCCGCTGCGCCAGTCGCTGCGGGTCATGGGCAAAGCCACCGCAGGCGAGCACCACGCCACGCCGCGCTTCGACCCGCCGCTCGCCGCCCAGCAGCGCGCCGCTGACCCGTTCGCCATCGCGCAACAGGCCCACGGCCGGGCTCTGCGTGAGCAGTTGCACGTCAAGGTCCAGCGCACTGCGCAACAACCGCGCGACCAGCGCGTTGCCATTGACCAGGTGCATGCCGCGGCCATGGCGCAGCAGGTCCCAGGCGTGCCGCAGCACACGCCGGCCGACATGCCTGGCCGCCCGCCATGAACGGCGGGCATTGAAGAACGCCGCCATGTCGGCGCCACCGGCGATGCCCATGCCGAACAGGCTGACGATATCCAGCGGCGGTCGCAGTTGCTCGATCACGGGACCCAGGCGGCGGCCGTCGAACGGCCGGGCGCACAATGAACGCCCGCCTCCGGCCGAACCCTGGCCATCGCGCATGTCCGGCATGGCGCTGCCCGAGTCGAACTGCAGCGCGGTATGGCGCTGGAAGAACTCGACCATCTCCGGCCCGCGTTGCAGGTAGGTGCGCTGCTGCTCGCTCAAGCGCTCGCCATGGACCTGGGCCAGCAGGTAACGCTCCGGCCCGTCATCCGCCTCGACCACGCCCTCGGCCTGTGCCAGCGGGTTGCGCGGCACCCACAGCCAGCCGCCGGACCAGGCACTGGTGCCACCCAGCCAACGGCTTTTCTCCGCGACGATCACCCTCAGGCCCTGGCTGGCGGCGCTCACCGCCGCCGCCAGCCCCGAGGCACCCGAGCCGATCACCAGCACATCGCATTGCAGTACCTGGCTCATTGCAGCGGCGAGAACGCGGTGGGCCGCAGCAAGCGCGACTCCAGCCCGAGCACCGCCCCCAGTTCCTTGTTCTTGCGGCTGAACTCGGCCCAGCGCGGGTCGGCCGCCATGCGCGCGCGGCGCGCGGTGCGGTCGTCGAGGCTCTCATAGGCCCAGATGTGCACCACCTGGTTGGCCGCACCGAACTCGGTGGTGAAGAAGCCCACCAGCTGGCCAAGGTGCTCGGTCTGCACCGCCAGGGCGTCGCTCTGGTACAGCGCCAGCCAGTCGGCCATGCGGGTCGGGCTCAGGGTGTAGGTGCGCAGTTCGTAGTACATGGTCATTTCTCCAGGGTCAAAGCAGGGGTCTGTGCCAGCCGCTCGGCGGCATGGCAGGCGGCGAGCCAGCCGAAGGTCAGGCCCGGGCCGATGGTGATGCCGGGGCCCGGGTAGGTGCCGTCCATCAGCGAGTTCATGTCGTTGCCGGCGGCGTACAGGCCGGGGATCGGCGCACCGGTCGCATCCAGCACCCGCGCCTGGCCATCGGTGGCCAGGCCACGGGCCGAGCCGAGGTCGCCGGTGTGCAGGCGCACCGCGTACCACGGCGCCTTGAGCAGCGGCGCATTGCACGGGTTGGGCAGGTGCTCGGGGTCGCCCATGTAGCGGTTGTAGCCGTTGCCGCCCTTGCCGAAGGCGCGGTCGACACCCTCGCGGGCATCACGGTTGTAGTGCTCCAGGGTGCGCCGCAGGCCCTGCGGATCGATGCCGATCTGCGCCGCCAGTTGCTCGGCGCTGTCGGCGCGGTGCAGGTAGCCGGCCTCGATCAGCGCGGCGTTGTCCACCGGCTTCGGCCGGGCCAGGCCAAGGCCGTAGCGGTTCAGGGCCTCGGCATCGCAGACCAGCCAGCACGGCGTGCTGCCGCTGGCGAACATGCGCTGGACGAAATGGTGATAGGAGTCGGATTCGTTGACGAAACGCTCGCCGGCCCGATTGACCGCGATCACCCCGGGCTTGGCGCGGTCGGTGACCAGGTGGGGAAAGCGCTCGCGCTCGCCGTTGCGATGAGTGACCTCGGACACCGGCGCCCAGAAGAAATTGGCCGCCAGCCCTTCGCCCAGCACCGCACCCGCCGCCTGGGCCAGGCGCAGGCCATCGCCGACATTGCCCGGCGGCGACATGCTCAGGTGCGCGCTGCCGGTTTCCGGACGCTGCGCGGCAGCTTCCGGCGCGGCGGCGAAACCACCGGTGGCGCAGATCACGCCGCCACGGGACAGCACCCGGGTCTGGCGACCTGCGCGGCTGATCAGCGCCCCCACCACCGCGCCGTCCTCGACGATCAGCTCATCGGTGCGGCTGTCCAGCCACAGGGTCAGGCCCTTGGCGAAGGCGCTGCTGGCCAGCCGGGCGATCAGCGCATTGCCGGTGGTCAGGCGGGTGCCGCGGGGATGGCCGAGGCGGTCGATGGCGTAACGCCCCATGAGCTTCAGGCAATGCCACAGCGAACGCGGCGAGCGCCTGAAGCTGAGGAAATGCTGGATATCCACGCGGTTGACCATCATCCCGCCGAACAGCAGCATGCCGGCCGGCGGCATCTTCAGGTCCTTGAAGTGCACGCCGAGACGACGCCCGTCGTACTCCAGCATTTCCAGGGCGCGGCCACGGTCGGTGGCGCCCTCCTCGTCCGGGTAGTAGTCCGGCGACAGCGGGCGCAGGGCGTACTTCAGCTCGGTATGGCTTTCCAGCCAGTGCAGGGCGCGGTGGCCCTGGTCGATATAGGCGTCCACCAGGGCGGCGTTATAGCCGGGGCCGATGGTCTTGTGCAGGTAGCGGCGCATGGCTTCAGGGGTGTCGTGGATACCGGCGGCACGGGCCTGGGCGGTGCCGTGTACCCACGCGGCTCCTCCGGAGATCGCCGAGGTGCCGCCGAACTGCGCGGCCTTTTCCACCAGCAGCACCTTGAGCCCCTTGCACGCGGCGGTGGCCGCGGCGGCGAAGCCGGCGGCGCCACTGCCGAGGACGATGAGGTCGAACTGCGCCGTGTCCGGCGCGGGAAAACGGCTGGCCGTGTTCATGTGCCGACCCTCACAACTGCAGGGGCGTGACGCCCATGAAATGACCGAGGTTGCCCAGTTGGGCGAACGCCATCTGCGCCCCGGTCTGGATCGCGCAGCCGCGCTCGCGGGCGGCGGCCAGCAACGGGGTGATTTCCGGCGAGGTGACCACGTCGGCGACCAGCGTCTCGGGCCGCAGGCTGTCCAGTTGCGCCAGGGGCAACGGCAGTTCGCCAGTGCCACCCATGCCCGCCGGGGTGGCGTTGACCAGCAGGTCGAAGCTGTCCAGCGCGGTGTAGCCGATCTCGATGCGCACGCCGGCGAAGGCCTTGCCCAGCAGCGCGGCCAGGCGTTGGCAACGCTCGGCACTGGCATCGCTGAGCACCAGCTGTGCCACCCCGGCCTGGCACAGCGACCAGGCGATGGCGCTGCCCACGCCACCGGCGCCGATCACCAGGGCGCGCTTGTCGCGGGCCTGGAAACCGTTGAGGCAGGCGGCATTGAGAAAGCCCTCGCCATCGACGTTGTCGCCCAGCAGGCGGCCATCGGCCTGGCGGCGGATGACGTTCACCGAACCCAGCGCCCCGGCCCGCTCGCTGACCTCGTCGAGGCGCCCGGCCAGCACCTGCTTGTACGGCACGGTGACCACCACGCCACGCAGGTTCTGCCAGCCGCGCAGGGTGGCGAGGAAGGCGTCCAGGGCCTCTTCGCGGATATCGATGGGCAGCATCGCCAGGTTCAGGCGGTTGGCCTGGAACCAGCGATTGAAGTTCTCCGGGGATTTGACCTGGGTGATGGGCGACCCGACGATCGCCACCAGTTCGGTGGATCCGTGCAGCATGCTGACCTCCAGAGGGTCGTTGTTGTTGTGCGCCAAGGGTGGCGCCCGCGGCGCTGGCGGCCAACGCTGGAGATCGGGATTTCGGTTGTTATTCGCAGCACCGCTGCGATAATCGCACTCTTTAGAGAAATCAACGGAGCGGCCATGGCCCAGCCCGAGATCCATCCCCGCGACCTGATCGTCGGCCTGCAGAAAGGCCTGGCGCTGATGCAGCTGTTCAGCGTCGACCAGCCCCGCCTCAGCGTACCCGAGGCGGCGCGGCTGTCCGGCCTGACGCCGAGTGCGGCGCGGCGCTTCCTGCTGACCCTGGTCCACGAAGCCTTCGTCGAGACCGATGGTCGCCATTACTGGCTGACCCCCAAGGCCCTGCGCATCGGCCAGGCCTACGTGGATTCCGCGCAGTTGCCGCGCATGCTGCGGCCGGTGGTGGAACAGGTGGCGCGGACCACCCAGGAGCATGTCTCGGTGGGCACCCGGGATGGCGACGAGATCGTCCACATCGTGCGCAGCCGCTACAGCCACATCGCCTCGCTGTCGATCCGCCCGGGGTCGCGGTTGCCGCTGTACTGCACGGCGGGCGGGCGGATCTGGCTGGCGTCGCTGACGGAACAGGCGCTGCAGGCGTATTTCCAGCGCGTCACCCTGCGCGCGCTGACGCCGCACACCTGCACCGATGAGCCGTCGTTGCGCGAGGAACTGCGACGCATCGCGGTCCAGGGCTATGCCGAGGTGGACCAGGAGTTCGAAGTGGGCATGCGCGTGCTCGGGGTGCCGCTGCTGGATCGGCATGGGGTGTTGCGCTCGACCCTGACCATCACCACCCATGCGGCGCGCATCAGCCTGGAGGAAATGCGCCGGCGCTACCTGATGCCGTTGTACGAGGCGCAGGCGTTGTTGAAGCCGGTGATGGAGGCCTGAGGACTGGCCCTATCGCTGGCAAGCCAGCTCCACACAGTGACCGTGCCGAGCACAGAACTGCGGCTGGCCCAGCCCCCTGTGGGAGCTGGCTTGCCAGCGAAAGGGACCGAAAGATCAACCCCGGGCTTGAGGAGTGCACCACTCCCGCAACAACCCGGCAAACACCTGCGCCGCCTCCGCCAGCGGCCGGTCGGTCGGGGTGGTCAGGCCGATCGGCGCGCGCAGCAGGGTACTGCTGAACGGCAGCGCCTTGACGATGCCCAGGCGCAGGTCGAGGTCCACTACCCCGCGCTGGACGAACCACACGCCGTCGTAGTCCTGCACGTAGACCCGCGAGAAGGTTTCGCTCAACGACTCCTGGATCGCGAAGCCCTCCCCGGCGCCGCTGGAGAGCAGGAAGTTGTCGACGCTGATGCGCACCAGGGTGCCCTGGGGCGAGACCAGCAGCACGTAGGGGCGCAGGTCCTCCAGCAGCAGGCGCTCGCGGGATGCCAGCGGATGCCCGCTGCGCACCACCAGCAACAGGTCTTCCTCGTACAGCGCCTCGAACACCACGCCGAGCATGTCGCGCCCGATCAGGCGGCCGACGATCAGGTCCAGTTCATGGGTACGCAGCTTGCCGACCAGGAAGTCGTAGACCCCGGCCAGCACCTGCACCTGGATCTGCGGGAAGCGCTGGCGCATCTGCGCGATCACCGGCGCCAGCATGTAGCCCGCCGCCGTCGGCAGTGCGCCGACCCTGAGCACCTGCGGGGCCTGCGCGCGCGTCTGGCCTTCGTCCAGGGCCATGCGGAAGCTGGCCATGGCCTGCGCCGCGTGCTTGTGGAAGGCCTCGCCGGCCTGGGTCAACTGCACGCCCTTGCGCCCGCGCACCAGCAACGGCGCGCCCAGCTCCTGCTCCAGTTCCTTGATGCTCTTGGACACCGCCGACAGGGTGATGTGCAGCAGGCGCGACGCCGTGGCCAGGCTGCCGGAGCTGACCACGGCAAGGAAGACACGGAAGTGACGCAGGTTGATGGTCGAAAGGTTCACCGGCACAGCCCTTGAGTTAATCAACCTGCAAGTTAACCAAGGCGCGATTTTATATCAATTTAATCAACCTCCAACTTCATCTAGCATCCTTCCCATCGCTCACAAGGACTTCATCACCATGACGCAAGCCCGCCCTCGCCTGGGTGTTTCCAGTGCCTCGCTGCCCAGCCTCGCGCCCGAAGCACTAGTGGATGAACTCGCCCGCCTGGGTTACCAGGGCGTGGAATGGCGGGTCGCCGACACCGACCGCCTGGACCCGACCCGCAGTTGGGATGCCCGCAGCAACAACCGCTGCACCCTGCCGCCGTGCGCCAAGGCCATCGCCCGCATCCGCCAGCGCTGCCAGGCCAACGGCCTGGAGATCTTCGGCCTCAGCCCGTACCTGGCGGTGGGCGACGTGGAGCAGGCGCTGCGTCTGATCGATCTCGCCGAGCAGGCCGGCAATGCCCGCCTGCGCCTGTGGGCGCCGGGCTATGAACATGAACGCTATGCCGCCGCCAGCGCGCGCATGCGCCGCTTCCTCGACCAGTTGCTGCCGCACGCCGAAGCCGCCGGGGTACGCCTGGCCCTGGAGGTGCACCAGCGCACCATCTGCTCCAGCCCGTCCCTGGCCATGCGTATTGCCGAGCACTACCCGGCGCAGTCCCTGGGGATCATCTACGACCTCGGCAACCTGGCCATCGAAGGCCGCGAGGATGTCGGCCTGTCCCTGGACCTGATGGGCGAGCACCTGGCCCATGTCCAAGTGAAGAATGTCGCCTGGGTGGCCCAGGCCGACGACCAGGGCTGGCGCTGGGAATGGTGCCCGCCGGACCAGGGCGTGCTGCCCCTGCGCAGCATGCTGCGGACCCTGGCCGAGCGCGGCTTCGCCGACTGGCTGTCGATCGAGGACTTCGACAGCACCTGGCCCGACGCCCACAAGCTGCTGCGCAACCGCGACCTGATCCGCCGCTATCTCGACCACGACCTCGCGGTCACCCCTGTTTCCACCCCGGAGGTACTCTGTCCATGAACCTGCCCCATTCCCCGCGCCGCGTCGCCCTGGTCACCGGTGCCGCCGGCGAGCTGGGCCGCGCCATCTGCCAGCGCCTGAGCGAGGACGGCCTGCACCTGATCGCCGCCGACATCGACCTGCCCGCCGCCGAGGCCCTGGTCGAGGGCCTGCCGCTGGCCGACGGGCAGCGCGCCATCGCCGTGCATGCCGACCTCGGCGACGCCGCTTCCATCGCCGCCCTGGTCGAGCTGGGCGGTAGTGCCTTCGGTCGCATCGATGTGGTGGTGAACAACGCCGCGGTCAATCATCGCGGCTCGATCTACGACTTCGATGCAGCACAATGGGACCACATGATGGCCGTCAACCTGCGCGGCCCGGCCCTGCTCTGCCAGCAGGTCGCGCCGTACTGGAAAGCCCAGGCCAGCGGCCGGGTGATCAACATCGTCTCGCGCTGCTGGGTCGCCGGCGGACCGCCCGCCTACGTCGCCTGCAAGGCCGGGCTGGTCGGCCTGACCCGCTCGATGGCGCGGGAGCTGGCGCCGCACAACGTCACCGTCAATGCCATCGCCCCGGGCCTGCTGCCGTCGGCCTTCACCCTCGACGGGCGCGATGCCGAGAGCTTCGAGCGCATGGCCCAGGGCTCGATCAACAACACACCCTTGAAACGCCTGGTGACCCCGCAGGACATCGCCGGCACCACGGCTTTCCTGGCATCAACGGATGCCGCCTTCATCACCGCCGAAGTCATCCATGTCTGCGGTGGCAGCCAGCTGGCGCCCTTCGGCAACTGAAATACGCGTTACCCGACCATCACAACTACAAGAAAGGTTGCACATGACCACTACCCATCCCGATAACCGGCGCATGGCGCGCCGGGCTGCGTTCGGCAGCTTCCTCGGCAGCGTCGTCGAGTACTACGACTTCTTCATCTACGGGTCTGCCGCGGCGCTGGTGTTCAGCACGCTGTTCTTCCCCTCCAGCGACCCCATGGCCGGCACCCTCGCCGCCCTCGCCACCTTCGGCGTGGGCTATATCGCCCGGCCCATCGGCGCCCTGGTCTGCGGCCACCTCGGCGACCGCCTGGGGCGCAAGCAGGTGCTGATGATGACCCTGCTGCTGATGGGCCTGGCCACCTTCGCCATCGGCCTGCTGCCCACCTACCAGAGCATCGGCGCCTGGGCCCCGGCGCTGCTGGTGCTGTGCCGCCTGCTGCAGGGCTTCTCCGCCGGCGGCGAGCAGGTCGGCGCCAGCCTGCTGACCATGGAGCACGCCCCCGGCAAGAGCAAAACCTTCTACACCAGCTGGCTGATCAACGGTGCGTCGATGGGTTCGATCCTCGCCACCTCGGTGTTCATCCCGCTGTCCATGCTCAGCCAGGAACAGCTGCTGGCCTGGGGCTGGCGGATTCCCTTCCTGCTCAGTGCGGTGATGGTGGTGATCACCTGGCTGATCCGCCGTGGCGTCGAGGAAAGCCCGGAGTTCAAGGCCAGCAAGCCGACCGCGCAGCGCCTGCCGGTGGCCGAGCTGTTCAGCCAGGAGCGCCGGGCCTTCTTCACCGTGTTCAGTTGTGCGCTGATCTGCGCGGTGTCGTCGCTGGTGATGATCTTCGGCCTGTCCTGGGCCACCAACAACCAGAACATCGACCGGCCATCGATGCTCAGCGCCATCGCCGCCAGCCAGGTCGTCGCCCTGATCTGCCAGCCGCTGTTCGGCCTGCTCGCCGACCGCATCGGCCGCAAGCGGATCTTCGCCATCGGCTCGCTGGCCAGTTGCGCCGGGGTGTTCCTGTTCCTCTGGTCGATCAGCACCGGCAACCTCGGCCTGATCCTGTTCAGCACCGTGCTGCTCAAGGGCGTGCTGTACAGCGCACCGAACGCCTTGTGGCCATCGTTCTACGCCGAGATGTTCAGCATCCGCGTGCGCTACACCGGGGTCGGCCTGGCCACCCAGCTGAGCTTCATCATCTCCGGCTTCTCGCCGAGCCTGTGCTACGCGCTGATGGCCGACGGCAACGACTGGCTGCCGGTGGCCTGCTTCATCGGCGGCCTGGCGCTGCTGGCGGCCATCGCGGCAATGCTCTCGCGCCCGGCCGGGGCTGAAGAACCGCTGTTGCAGGCACGCCACGCTTGATTTCCTCTTGGTCCCGCCTCACTGCGGGGCCTTTCTTTTCCAAGGAGTACCCGATGGCTTTTGCACTTATCGCCCACGACTACCCGGACGCGCTGGAACGGCGCCTGGCTTGCCGCGAACAGCACCTGGCGCGGCTGAAGGCGCTGGCGGAACAGGGGTTGTTTCTCGGCGGCGGGGTTCTGCTGGACGAGGACGGGAAGATGATCGGCTCGAATGTGCACCTGGGGTTCGAACGGCGGGAGGCACTGGAGGCCTGGTTGCAGGATGAGCCTTATGTGAGCGAGAAGGTCTGGGAGACCCTCGAGGTGCGGGAGGTACGGATGTTCAGCGCAACCTGATACCCGGTCGAGTCCAGCGCTGCGCTTCGCCACCCCGACAAGCCAGCACCCACAGGGCCCGCGGCGAATACCGACACCGTGCCCTGTGCGCTGGACAGCCGGCCTACCCGACCCGCAACCGCCAGCGCCCATGGCGACTGAACTGCACCCGCGCCAACGGCAGCACGTCGATCCCATGGAACGCCTGCGCCGGGCACTCCAGCACATGCAGCAGGGCGGCGCGGATCAGCAGCGGGTGGGTCACCGCCACGCAGTGCCCGGCCAGCGGCGCCTCATCCATCCAGCGCGCCACCCGGGCACACAGCTGTGCCAGCGACTCGCCGCCGTGGGGCGTCGCGTGTGCATCGCTCAGCCACTGCTGCAGGCCGACCGGATCCTCCTGCTCCAGGCGCTTGAGGGGCAGTCCCTGCCAGCGCCCGAAATCGCAGTCGCCCAGGGCCGGCTCCAGTTGCCCCACCAGGCCAAGGCCGGCGGCGGTCTGCCGGGTGCGCAGCTCAGGGGCGATCAGGATGCGTGTCGTCGCCCGTGGCAGCGCCTGCGGCTCGACCGCCGCGTGCAGGCCATCCTCCGCCCGGTGAAAACGACCGACCCGCTGGGCCTCGGTCTGCGCGTGGCAAATGAACGTCAACTGGCTGCTCTTCACTGGAAAACCTTCGGCAACGACAAGGCGGATTCGATCGCATCATTCTGCTACGAATTGCCAGGAGGGTGGAAATCCACCATTCAAGCTTCGCGCACCCATGCCGATAGCCCTTGATAACCTAAGGAAATCAAGGGCTCCGAACATGACCCCGAGCATCGCAGGATTGCGCATAACCCCGGTCTACAGCGCGCCGCAAACCACGCCGGGCAACACCGGCAACAACGCCGCGACCCAGGTGGCCAGCACCCTCCCCAGCACCACCGTCAGCCTGGGCCAGACCACCCGCAACGACGACGCCAGCACCTACAGCGCGCGCGGCACCCTGGCGGCGTCGACCCGCTATGCGCTGGAACAGGACAGCACCGACAAGCTCAGCATCGCCATGCTCGCTGGCATCCAGTCCTCGGGCAACAACGCGCGCTTCCAGGGCGTCGGCGCCGCCCTGCTGGAGCAGTTGGTGAGCAAGGGCGGGCAAGCCGTGTCGCAATCGGTGTTCACCTACGCCGAGGCCACCCAGCCCAGCGCCGCGGCCCTGGCACTACGCGCCGACAAGCTGCGCCAGGAGCCGACCAATGCCATCAGCCTGACCCTGACCACCGCCTCCGGGGCCACCGTCAGGCTGTCCCTGGCCAGCAGCGACGACGGCCTGGCCGTCAGTGCCGAGGTGCAGGACGGTGAACTCGACGCCAACCAGCTGAAAGGCCTGGCGTCCCTGGCCGACAGCTTCCAGGCCGCCATCAACGGCCTGACCCAGGAGCCACCGGCCCTGAAGCTGGGCAACCTGGTCAAGCTCGACCCGGCGCTGTTCACTTCGCTGAAGCTGGACGCCAACCTGCAGACCAGCAGCGGCGAGCCCCAGCGCTTCGCCCTGGACATCAGCGATACTGCCCGCTCGCTGAGCCTCGACGGCCCGTCCGGCAACCTCAAGCTGAACCTCGATACCCGCAACGCCTCGCTGCTGGGCAACGATGCCCAGCGCCAGGCCGCCGTGCGCAACTACCTCAGCCAGTTCGATGCCGCGCAGCAACGCGGCCACGGCGACAAGGAACAGATGTCGCTGTTCAAGGACGCCTTCGTCCAGCTCAACAGCGCCGACGACGGCAAGGCCTCGACCAGTGGAACGGTCCTGGCCGGCAACGACCGCATGCTGCTCAGCGGCCTCGCCGACTTCACCGCGTCGATCGGCAAGACCGCGCAGTCGGTCAATCCGCTGCTGCCGGCGGAGACCGATCGCTTCAACTACGAGGTCTCGCAGGCGACCACCATCAACGGCACGGCGCTGTCGACCCGCTCGGTGCAACAGGACCAGCAGTCGCGGCTGAGCGCCGCCTGGCACCAGGGCGTCAACCCGCAGGTTCCGCTGATCCTGGGCACCGACTTCAAGTCGCAGAACTACAGCTACCACGAGGTCGATGACCGGGCGAGCGCCAGCACCCGCCTGGGCTACAACAAGGACAACAAGCTGGTCGAGGCCAGCGCCAGCCAGCAGGCCAGCCAGAACGAGCGGGTCCGCACCTACGTCGACGGCGTGCTCAGCGACGACGTGAGCACGCCAAGGTCGGCAGCGCAGAGCCGCAACCTGCTGGGCATGCTGGAGGATGTGCTGCAGCGCGAACGCATCTCGCTGCGCGACCGCGGGGTCTCGCTGCTCGAGGCACAGTTGACCGACAAGCGCAGCGACTGGCTGTTGCAGGCCGATCCAGCGGGGATCCGGCGCTAGTAAGTCGAAGCAGGCGATGTCAAATTGACATCGCCAATCCCCAACCGCTACGCTCGATCTCCCGCACGCCCCCCTGCCGGCAAGGAACCCGCCACCATGACGCCTCGCGAGCAACTCCACCAGGACGGCTACATCCTGCTGCGCCAAGCCATCCCGAACGAGTGGCTGGACGCCTTGCGCGGGGCGTTCGACGCGGGTGCGCGGCCCTCTCGCGAGTGGCCGGTGCCCCGTGGTGCCGACTGGCGCCATTCGCTGCTCGACACCGACCCGACGATCCAGGCGGTGTGCCGCCTGCCCGCGGTGCTGGCGGCGGTGGGTGCGCTGATCGGCGAACGCTTCTTCCTGTCCCAGGTGGAAGGCCGCGAGCCCCTGCAGGGGGGTGGTCACCAGCGCCTGCACCGCGACATGTGGATCCAGCGGCCAGGCGACTCGATCAGCGTCATGGCCTATTTCGACGACTACGGCCCGGACAACGGTGCGACTCGCCTGATCCCCGGCAGCCACCGCCGCGAGGCGGTCAACCTCGACGACGAATCCCCCGTGGTGCAACTGTCCGGGCACGCAGGCGACATGCTGGTGTTCGACGTCGACCTGGTCCACGGCGCCAGCCGCAACCCCTCCGGCGCCCGCCGCCGCTCGATCCTGATCGGCTACGCCGCCGAACCGACCTATGCCTCGTACCAGCAGACCGCACACCTGCGCAACGTGCACATGGACACCAGCGAACGCTTCGAGCCGGCGGATTTCGCCCTGCTTTGAATCGTCCCCACAACTCAGGACACTCCGCTCATGGAATCCGTTTTCACGCAGGTCGGCGAACGCCTGCACAACCGCCGCTTCGTCACCACCGGCAACGCCCAGGGCCGCTCCAACGCCAGCACCCTGTTCCATTACCAGGTGGACGGCAACGACATTTCCGGCACCTACCAGGGCGGGCATATCCGCCTGGGCCATCAGGTCGGCCGCGCCACCGGCCCCGACAGCATCGAGCTGCTGTTTCACTGCCTGACCCACGACGGCGAGATGCTCGCCGGCTGGTCGCGCGGGACCGTGGCTCGCGACGCCGAAGGCCGTACCACGCTGAGCTTCGTCTGGGGCTGGCTATCAGGGGCGGAGGGCGGTGGAGAGTCGGCCTACATCGAGGTCGACTGACCCGGCTACAACTCGAAAGACCATTCGCAACCGAACGCTTCATCCGAATAGACCAAGGGGAATGTGCAGTGAAGAGCTACTATCGATGGGTACCCAAGGCATTTGCCGCCGTCGCCGTGACCAAGGGGCTGGTATCGCACAACGGTTCGGCGATGTGGATCTTCAACCTGACCGATACCTATCGCCCCTCGGCGGGCATCAGTCACAACGCCATTCTCATCGCCTATGACCTGAGCGACTTCGCCAACACCAACATCACCACCCGCGAACTCATCGATTTCGAAGACGACAACTTCCTGGGCGAAGGCGCGCATCCCCGCTGCGTCATCTACAAGAACAACGAACCGGGTGCCCTCGGCCTGGGCACCATGCGCCAGAAGCTGACCAACATGCATACCGGCACCCGCTATGCCAGGAAGCGCGAGGTCGCCAGGGCACTGGGCCTGAGCGAAAGGGAAGTCACCGACAGCTACAAACCGTCCACGGGCTGGCCGGCCTGAACGGTGAGCGGGGCGCAGGCCATGGCGCCGCGTCGGCAAACATGCTCCAATCCGCCCCGCTCCGTTCCCCCTTCAAGGCCTTTCCCATGTCCCAAGCCACCGACGACACCTTCTACGACCGCGCCGACGCCCATATCGACCTGGCCAACCAGCAGATCGAAAGCCTCCAGGACCTGGGCAAGGTCAGCGCCTCGATGACCTTCGGCGCCAGCCGCTTCAACGCCTGGATGAGCGCGCGCAGCTTCCGCTCCGCCAAGGAAATGGCCGAGGCACGCGAGGAACTGCTGAAGTACTTCTGCGAGCAGTACCGGATGATGCTCGAAGACAACCTCGACGATCACATCGCCCATTTCGAGCAGTACGGACTGGCGCGCAAGGACTGAGTCGCACCCTGCGCGAACATGTCGAATCTTTCATGAATACAACCCGCCACGGCCTGCACGGCGGCTCTACACTGAGCCTGTGCAGCGGTGAAGCGAAGCGCTTGACCGAGCACTTTCACGGGCGTATGGTGCGCCGCAATTTCTCATCACACAGGAGTCCTGCCTTGGACAGCAGCCCCAGTCGATTGCGACAGGTCTGAACAGCGAGCACGTCCGGCAGCCCTTCTCCTGCCCCTGTCTCGCTGATCACAGCGGACAGTGGCGATACGCATCCCGCGCGGGATGACGCCTCTCCATTTTCCCCTCTGGCCTTCTCCGGCGGCGTTCGCGCGGCCGGGTGAACGCCGACGACCTTTCGCCATCCACACCCAGAATTCGCGCCGCTCGATACCCGGCGCCATCGCCGGCCCCTGGCCGGAAGAAAGAGGTGAATCATGGATTGGAAAGTGTTTCTGCTGCGCGCCGCCGCAGCCCTTGTCCTCGGTGCCCTGATCGGCGCCGAACGGCAACTGCGCCAGCGCCTCACCGGCCTGCGCACCAATGCCCTGGTCAGCACCGGCGCCTGCCTGTTCGTGCTGATGACCCAGAGCGTCCCTGGCCTGGCCAGCGATGCCTCGCGCATCGCCGCCTACGTGGTCTCCGGCATCGGTTTCCTCGGCGGTGGCGTGATCATGCGCGACGGCCTCAACGTGCGCGGCCTGAACACCGCAGCCACCCTCTGGTGCACCGCCGCCATCGGCGTGCTGTGCAGCATGGGCCTGCTGCTGGAGGCGGCGCTGGGCAGCCTGGTGGTGCTCTGCGCCAACATCCTGCTGCGCGATATCGCCCAGCGCCTGAACCACCAGGACGTGCTGCCCGCCAGCGAATCCGAGCAGCGCTACAGCGTCGAGATCGTCTGCCGCGCCGAGGATGAAATCCAGGTGCGCAGCCTCATGCTGCACAGCTTCGACGGCAACAGCCTGCGCCTGCAATCGCTGCACAGCGAGGACCAGGCCAACCCGGTCAAGCTGGAAGTCCGCGCCGAACTGCTCGGCAACCACGACGCCAGCAGCCAGCTGGAACGCCTGGTCAGCCGCATCAGCCTGGAAAAAGGCGTCAGCTCGGTGCGCTGGCAGGTCTTCGAACTGGCCGCCGACTGAAGCGGCCCTTCCATCCACCCCACAGGAGCATCCGGAGCCCGGCCATGAACCCCGACCCCAGTCCCGTGACACCCAGAACCAGGCCGGGCGGCCGCTAGCGAGTTCATCTTCGCGCTGTCGCCCGGCCTTCCCGGCGGCAGCGCCCTTCCCGCGCTGCGCAACCCTTGTCGGTGGTCGCCCGCAGCGACCGCCCAGGAGTGCACCATGCTCTTCAAAACCTTCGGCCGGCGTCTGCTGGCCCTGTTCGACCACGGCCTGAGCCGCCACTTCCGCCGCCAGGCGATCCTTGAACTGCTGCGCAACGGCCAGGCCCGCGGGCACCTGCCACCGGACTTCGTGCGCCAGCTGGCGCAGGTCGCCGAGCTGGACAACGACGCCCTCTTCGCGCATTTCGGCAGCCGTGCCGAAGGCCTCGAGGCGGCCCGCGTGGAAGCCATCCGCAGCGAGGTCGGGGCGAATGTCATCGAACAGGAAAAACCCGTCTCGCCCCTGCGGCACCTGTGGTGGTGCTACCGCAATCCGTTCAACCTGCTGCTCAGCCTGCTGGCGGTGGTCTCGTGGATCACCGAGGACATCAAGGCCGCCGCGGTGATCGGCAGCATGGTGCTGATCTCCACCCTGCTGCGCTTCTTCCAGGAGGCGCGCTCGAACCGCGCCGCCGAACGCCTGAAAACCCTGGTGGCGAACACCGCCAGCGTGCTGCGTCCGGGGGTGCCGGGTGCCGACCGTCGTGGTGCGGTGGAAATCCCCTTCCGCGACCTGGTACCGGGCGATCTGGTGCTGCTCTCTGCCGGCGACATGATCCCTGCCGACCTGCGCGTGCTGGAAGCCAAGGACCTGTTCGTCAGCCAGGCCGCGATCACCGGCGAATCGCTGCCGGTGGAGAAGTTCGCCCGGCCCCATCGCGGTGCCGCCGGCAGCCCGCTGGAACGCGACAACCTGTGCTTCATGGGCACCAACGTGGTCAGCGGCAGCGCCCGCGCGCTGGTGGTCGGCACCGGCCAGCACACCTATTTCGGCAACCTCGCCGAACGGGTGCTGAGCAGCGACCGCGAGCCCACTGCGTTCCAGCAAGGGGTGAACAAGGTCAGCTGGCTGCTGATCCGCTTCATGCTGGTGATGGCGCCGCTGGTGCTGCTGCTCAACGGTTTCACCAAGGGCGACTGGCTGGAAGCCTCGCTGTTCGCCCTGTCCATCGCCGTCGGCCTGACCCCGGAGATGCTGCCGATGATCGTCACCTCGACCCTGGCCAAGGGCGCGGTGGTGCTGTCGCGCAAGAAAGTCATCGTCAAGCGCCTGGACGCCATCCAGAACTTCGGCGCCATGGACGTGCTGTGCACCGACAAGACCGGCACCCTGACCCAGGACCGCATCGTCCTGGAGCGGCACACCGACGTGCTCGGCACGCCCTGCGACGCCGTGCTCGACGACGCCTGGCTCAACAGCCACTACCAGACCGGGCTGAAGAACCTGCTCGACGTCGCCGTGCTGGAACACGCCGATGCCGGGCGCATGGCGCGCCTCGGCGAGCACTTCGTCAAGGTCGACGAGATTCCCTTCGACTTCCAGCGTCGGCGCATGTCGGTGGTGGTCGGCGAGCGTGGCGACGGCCATCGGCTGATCTGCAAGGGCGCGCTGGAGGAAGTGCTCGCCGTGTGCAGCCGGGTGCGCATCGGCAGCACCGACGTGGTGCTGGACGACGCCTTGCTTGCGCGCATCCGCAAGCACACCGCCAGCCTCAACGACGAAGGACTGCGGGTGGTCGCCGTGGCGATCCGGCAACTGCCGGCGGGCCGCGAGCAGTACCAGGTGGCCGATGAAAGCGAGCTGCTGCTGACCGGCTACATCGCCTTCCTCGACCCGCCGCGGGACACCACCGCCGCCGCCCTGCGCGCCCTGGCCAGCCAGGGCGTGGAGGTCAAGGTGCTGACCGGCGACAACGAGCGCGTCACCCGTCGCGTCTGCCGCGAAGTGGGCCTGTCGCTGAAAGGCCTGCTGCTGGGCAGCGACATCGATGCCCTGGGCGATCGCCAGCTGAGCGAGCGCGCCGCCGGATGCAACCTGTTCGCCCGTCTCACCCCGGCGCACAAGGAACGCATCGTGCGCCTGCTGCGCCAACGCGGGCACGTGGTCGGCTTCATGGGCGACGGCATCAACGATGCGCCGGCGCTGCGGGCCGCGGACGTGGGCATCTCGGTGGATTCGGCGGTGGACATCGCCAAGGAAGCGGCGGACATCATCCTTCTGGAGAAGAGCCTGATGGTCCTGGAAGAAGGCGTGGTCGAGGGCCGCAAGACCTTCGCCAACATGCTCAAGTACATCAAGATGACCGCCAGCTCCAACTTCGGCAACGTCTTCAGCGTGCTGGTGGCCAGTGCCTTCCTGCCGTTCCTGCCGATGCTGCCGCTGCACCTGCTGGTGCAGAACCTGCTGTACGACGTCTCGCAGACGGCGATTCCGTTCGACCACGTCGATGCCGAGCAACTGAGCAGCCCGCAGCGCTGGAAGGCCGAGGACATCGGGCGCTTCATGCTGTTCTTCGGTCCGCTGAGCTCGATCTTCGACATCCTCACCTATGCGCTGATGTGGTTCGTCTTCGCCGCCAGCACGCCCGCACAGCAGACCCTGTTCCAGTCCGGCTGGTTCGTCGAGGGCCTGCTCTCGCAGACCCTGGTGGTGCACCTGATCCGCACCCGCCGGCTGCCATTCGTGCACAGCCGGGCGGCCTGGCCGCTGCTGGCGATGACCGCGGCGATCGTCGCCATCGGCCTGCTCCTGCCGATGTCGCCGCTGGCCGGGTACTTCAAGCTGCAGGCGCTGCCGTGGGCGTACTTCCCGTTCCTGCTGGCGATCCTGGTGGGCTACGTCGGCGTGGTCCAGGCGATGAAGGGCTGGTTCGCACGGCGCTACGGCTGGTAGCCCACGATCGCCGGCAAGCCGGCTCCCACGAGATTCTGCATCAGCCCGGACATGTGTGGCCGACGCCGACCTTGTGGGAGCCGGCTTGCCGGCGATGAGGCCATCAGCGACAACACGGAAGCCGTATTTCCTTTGCCGGACAATCTCATTACCATTGCGAGCCATTCCTAATTGCATTCGGTTATCAGGAGACCCCGGTGCCCAGCACGCCGCCACCCTCCCCGACCCACGACGACCTGCACGACCTCTACCGCGATCACAGCCACTGGCTGCGCGGCTGGTTGCGCCGGCGCCTGGACGATGGCGAGCGCGCCGCCGACCTGACCCAGGACACTTTCCTGCGCCTGATCACCAGCACCGTCGCCCATCCCCTGCGCGAGCCATGCAATTTCCTCGCCACCGTGGCCAAGCGGGTGATGGTCGACCACCTGCGCCGACGCAGCCTGGAACGGGCCTACCTGCAAGCCCTGGCCCACGAGCCGGAACTGCTGCAAGCCTCGCTGGAAGACCGCCTGCTGATGCTGGAAACCCTGCTGCAGATCGACGCCATGCTCGACGGCCTCGACCACAAGGTGCGTCAGGCCTTCTTCTTCGCCCAACTGGAGGGCCTGCCCTACGGCGAGATCGCCAGTCGTCTTGGCGTCTCGGTCAGTTCGGTGACCAAGTACATCGCCCGTGCCACCGAACAGTGCCTGCTGTTCGCTCTGGATGCCGGGCGATGAGCGCCGCCGGTCAACGCCAGGCCCTGCGCGACGCGGCCCACTGGTACGCCCGCCTCGGTGCCGCCCCGCAATGCCCGCGCACCCAAGGCGAGTGGCAGGCCTGGTTGCAGCAGGACGCCCTGCACCCCTGGGCATGGCAGCGCCTCGAAGCGTTGCAGAGCGAGCTGCGCGGGGTGTCGCCGACGCTGGCCCGCGGCACCCTGGCGAGCGACCTCGGCCACCCCGGCCGGCGGACCCTGCTCAAGGGCCTGGTCCTTGGCCTTGGCGTATCGGGCCTGGCCTGGACCGGCTATCGCCAGACGCCGCGGTGGCTGGCCGACGTGCGCACCGCCATCGGCGAGCGCCGGCGCCTGGTGCTGGCGGACGGCAGCGAGCTGATCCTCAACACCGCCAGCGCCGTGGATATCCGCTTCAGCGCCGAGCAGCGCCTGATCATCCTGCGCGCCGGGGAAATCCTCCTGACCACCGGCAAGGACCCGCGCCCCCTCAGCGTGCGCAGCCGACATGGCCAGATGCGCGCCCTCGGCACCCGCTTCGGCGTGCGCCAGGAAGACCACCACACCGAACTGGCAGTGCTGGAACACGCGGTCGCCGTGCGCAATCGCCCGGACATGCCCGAACTGCGGGTCAATGCCGGCCAGGGCCTGAGCTTCGGCGACGGCCCGTTGCCGGCTCCGCACCCGCTCGACCCGAACCAGACCGAGTGGAGCAACGGTCGCCTGGTGATCGACGACTGGCGCCTGGACCGCGCCCTCGCCGAGCTGCAGCGCTACCGCCCGGGCTTCATCCAGTGCGCCGACGAGGTCGCCGGCCTGCGCCTTTCCGGGGCCTTCCCGCTGGATGACAGCGACCGTGCACTGGCCGCCATCACCCGGGTCCTGCCGGTGCGCGTGGACTTGCGCACCCGCTACTGGGTACGGGTTCGGGGACTCGCCTGAGCCGACCTGAAAAATATTTTCATTTTCGTTTGTCGATTTGAGCCGCTCGTTCGACCCCTCCTTCAAATCGCCGTCATTGCACTTGAAGGAGCTGTTCATGCAACGCCACGCCTTTCCCCGCAAACCCCTGGTCATCGCCCTGCTCGGCGCCGCGCTGGGCCTGCAGACCGGCCTGATCCAGCCGCTGACCAGCACAGGCCAGGCCCGTGCCGAGGAGCAGCAGCGCGACTACGCCATCGCCGCCGGCCCGCTGGGCGCGGTACTCAGCCGCTTCGCCAGCGATGCCGGGGTGGTGCTGTCGTTCGATGCCCGGCTGACCGAGCACCGGCAAAGCCCGGGCCTGCAAGGCCGCTACAGCATCGAACAGGGTTTTGCCCAGTTGTTGCGCGGCCATGAGCTGCAAGTGAGCCGTGCCGACAACGGCGACTACCTGCTGTTGCCGCGCGCCGGAAACGGCGCCCTCGAACTGGGCGCCACCAGCATCAACGCCAGCGGCCTCGGCGCCACCACCGAAGGCACCGGCTCCTACACCACCGGGGTGACCAATACCGCGACGAAGATGAACCTGTCGATCCGCGAAACCCCGCAGAGCGTCTCGGTGTTCACCCGCCAGCGCATGGATGACCAGCACCTGGCGAGCGTGACCGACGTGCTCAACCAGACCCCCGGCATCACCATGTCCCAGGACGGCGGCGAGCGCTTCAACATCTATTCCCGGGGCAGCGCGATCAACACCTACCAGATCGATGGCGTGACCACGACCCAGGAAAACCAGACCCGCAACATGCCCAGCACCTTGCTGGACATGGCCCTCTACGACCGTGTCGAGATCGTCCGGGGAGCCACCGGACTGATGACCGGCGCAGGTGAGCCGAGTGGCGTGGTGAACCTGGTGCGCAAGCGCCCGACCCGCGACTTCCAGGCCTACGTGCAGGGCGGTGTCGGCTCCTGGGACTACTACCGCAGCGAGGCCGACGTGTCCGGTCCGTTGAACGAGAGCGGCAACCTGCGCGGACGCCTGGTCGCGGCCAAGCAGGACAACCACAGCTTCATGGACTGGTACACGCAGAAGCGCGAGCTGGTCTACGGCGTGGTCGAGGCCGACCTGGGCGACAGTACCCTGGTCCGCTTCGGCATCGACTACCAGAAGTACAAGTCCACCGGCTCCCCCGGTGTCCCGCTGCTCTTCACCAATGGCCGGGCCACGGACTTCTCCCGCTCCACCAGCTCTGGCGCACGCTGGGTGTACGACGATTTCGAGACCCTGAACTACACCGCAGCGCTCGAGCAGCAACTGGGCGACAACTGGAAACTGCGCGTTACCGGCAACTACATGGATGTCGACCGCGATTCCGAGCTTGGCTGGTACCGCAGCACGTCCGGCTTCTCCTACCTCAACGAGGCCACCGGCACCGCCAGCGCCGAGCGTGGACGGGTTTCCGCCGAACAGGTGCAGCGCGGCATCGATGTCAATCTCGACGGCGCCTACGAGCTGTTCGGGCGCAGCCATGAACTGGTGGTCGGCTACAACTACTCCGACTACGACAACGACCACCGTTCGCTGAACGGCGGCATCGCCACCTTCAATTTCTACACCTGGGACAACGAACTGGCGAAGGGCACCTACACGCCCTCGCAGTTGTTCGACATCCGCTCCCGCCAGAGCGGCTGGTTCGTCGCCAACCGCTTCAACTTCAGCGACGACTTGCACCTGATCCTTGGCGCACGGGTTTCCAACTACAACTACGACTACAGCCTGACACTGCGCTCGACACAGACCACCACCGCCTACCAGATGCGCGAGCACGGCGAAGTCACGCCCTACGCGGGCCTGATCTACGACCTGACCCCGGAGCAGTCGGTGTATGCCAGCTACACCGATATCTTCAAGCCACAATCCAGCCAGGACCGCGACGGCAAGGTGCTGGAACCGGTGGTCGGCAAGAACTACGAACTGGGCTGGAAAGGCGAGTTCTTCCAGGGCCGCCTGAATGCCAACGCGGCGGTCTACCTGGTCAAGCGCGACAACCTCGCCGAACTGGACCCGGGCTATCGTGTGCCCGGCACCACCAACGACGCGTACCGCGCCGTGAACGGTGCAGAAACCAAGGGCATCGACCTGGAGATCGCCGGCGAGATCGCCCCGGGCTGGAACCTGCACAGCGGCTTCAGCCACTCGCGCACCGAGGATGCCGAAGGACAACGCCTGACCACCCAGCTGCCGATGGACACCTTCCGCCTGTGGAGCACCTACCGCCTGCCAGGTGACTGGGACAAGCTGACCCTGGGGGGTGGGGTCAACTGGAACTCGAGCAAAGCGCTGACCTACAGCCGCTACGCCAATGCCAGGGTCAAGGACGACGACTACGCCGTGGCCAGCCTGATGGCGCGCTACCAGGTCAATGCGCACCTGGCGGCGACGCTGAACGTCAACAATCTGTTCGACGAGAAGTACTACAGCGGGATGGCCGGCAGCTACGGCCACTACGGTGCGCCGCGCAACGCGACGCTGGACCTGCGCTATGACTTCTGAGTGACGCCACCGCCGCTCGGCAGGTCCGCACAATCCCGGGTTACCTCAGGATCCAGACCCGACGCGCAACCTGTGGAAGATTCCATGGCGCCAGACAACCAGGCTGGGTTGCTGCAGATGACCTCATCGCCGGCAAGCCGGCTCCCACAGGTTCTCGGGCCCGCTGCGGCCCCCTGTGGGAGCTGGCTTGCCAGCGATGAGGCCTGTGCTGGCGACGATGTTGTCCGGTCTGGCGCCGAACCGCAGCGATGGCGCCAGAACAGACAACCTCGTCAAGCCTTTGGCCGGTCCTGCTCATCGAGAAAGATCCGCTTCGGCAACTGCAACCCACGCAATTCCAGCAATGCCAGCGGCCCCGCGCCCAGCTCGGTGCGCAGGTGCCAGGTCAGGTAGCGGCCATCCGGCGCCAGCCACTCCAGGC